>ERZ779861.62-NODE-62-length-164833-cov-5.142865_pt1 | contig 164833 bp, 138 predicted proteins | sample MGYA00511558_ERZ779861 | MGnify/ENA primary metagenome ERZ779861 (study PRJEB29588, sample SAMEA2163432) | human gut metagenome | biome: human gut; feature: human-associated habitat; material: faeces | place: Denmark | collected 2008/2010 ...
CCGACCTCTGTACCTGAACCGACCTCTGTACCTGAACCGACTCCCGTGCCTGAACCGACGGCAGACCTCTCCCGGCGCCTTTGCCCCAACTGCGGCAAGCCTGCGCCCGAGGGGACACGTTTCTGCACCAAGTGCGGCACAAAATTAGCGTAAATTTTACACGATTCAACAAGCTGGGTTCCTTACTATCAGATAACATGTGCCAATGACAACCGGTAGAAGTTGTTATTCCCATACGCATATGTTTCTCCCTTTGATCAACACACATGTTGAAAACGTTCTTCTACAAAAAATACACGGGGTCAGAACCTGACAAAAAATTTTTGATTGAACCCAATTTTTCCATGCAACCAAAGAAAGATCTGATGCGTTTGCTCTTACGCATCAGATCTTTTTTGCTTTCAATATGCGATTATATGGAAAATTCTGCCTCTCAGCGCCTGCGCCGTCCGTTTTTGTCAAACAATTGTTTGCGCTTTTTTTCTGTCGGAAAAACAGGAAACACAAGGGGAAAAAGTTGTATCAAGCAAATCACACCTCCAACCGTACCGATTGTGTGGATCTGGCTGTTCCAAACAAATAACAGGGAGATAACAGAAAGCGGCAACAAAAACAACCCGATTGTAAACCACCATTTTCCAAAATATGGATGTGCAAATACCCACGTCTCGTTGCTTTTCATAGACATTGCCGTTCTGTACCCGTATATGTGATTGATCTTTTTCGGGGGTCTGGTTACAAATATTCTTTCAAATCCGATCATCGTAATGGGAATCAGTAAATCGATGATCAGCATAAACAGCCAAAATGGATGCATGAAACGATCCATCCTTTCTTGACACATCAATGCGATTTGAACGTATGGAAACAAAGAATTTTTCGTTTTTCTTTTCCGTCATTTTTCGACAGGTGGTACAATATTTTCTTGTGGCAACGGATAGCGCTGACGAATGCGGTGCAGCACATGCCCAAACTGTTTTGTGACGCCAAGCATGATAAAATAACCGGCGACACCCACGCACAACAGCGCAAGATATGGGATAAAATAAGAGAAAAATTCACCTGCATCGGCAAAAAAGCTGCCATTGTTCCGAAACGTGGTGATCGATTGCGGCAAAATCTCGGCAATCGCCAACAACGTTTGGCTCACTGCGGTCCACAAACAAATAGACGGCATGGGGTTTTTCTTTGCTTTGACAGCTTGATCGGTATCTTTTTGCAGACGAGCCGATCTCTTTGCACCCTGATATTCCTGTGCCAAATAAATACACAGAAACACCAATACAAAGGCGGGAATCAAAAAGGCGATCAGTCCCAAGATCCAGTAGCCGACATGTTGCATCATATAGGAACCAAACTCTCGGAGTAAAGCAAAGTTAAATGCCACATCATACATGGCAGCCCCTGCGAGCAACTCCTCGGCGGAGCGCAACAAAAACAACAATACGGACTGAACAAACAGCACCGCCATTTGCAACCGCGCACCGCGTGTCCCCAATTTGACCACCGCGTAGGCCACAACGCCCCACAGTGCAAATTGGCATAACATCGGCAACAAACGAAATGTTACCATAAAATCCAATGTCTCTACAAACAAATTGGTGCTTGTGAGATTCATCTCCAAAATCATGACACCCAGCGTCACCGCCGCCTCGGCGATCAGTACCGCAAACAGCGCATAAAAAAAGGTCCAGCGTGTTAGACTGCGGCGAAACGCACGCAACTGCACATTTTGTACCACGGCACGCCGCCGCTGACCTTGACGCATTTCATCACGCTGCCGTCGCGTGGGTCGTTTCCGCGGCTTGTTGTTTGAAACAGGCGTGGTGGTATCGATTTGGGACACATTGTCCACGGTCTGTGGCGCTTTCTCTTCGTGATTTGTTTGATCGTTCCCACGCTTCTGATCTGTTTCACCCGAGGCAGTCGGCACATGGGGCGCTGTGTCGTTTCGTTGTTTTTTCATCGCTCCTCCGGTTCCGTTTGAACATCTTGGTTCTTTTCCATGGCGTGCAAATTTCGTTGTTTATCCAGGTAATTTTGCAAAATAATTTGTGCGGAGAGCGCATCGACCACGGCTTTTCGTTTTTTCGATTTGACATTGCCCGCACTGAGATATTGATGCGCTGCCACCGTTGTCAGTCGCTCATCCTGCGCAATCACCGGCAATTCCGTGATGGCACGCAACTGTTCCATGAGTGCCTCTGCCTTTTCTGCGCGCGGCCCTGCAGAGCCGTTCATGTTGAGCGGCTTGCCCACCACAATGGCGCAAACATGATGCGTTTCTGCTACTTGCGCCACTTTTTTGGCGCAAGATTCGATATCATATGCCACAATGACGTCAAGTGCCCCCGCCAACAATCCGCTGGGATCTGACAGGGCAAGTCCCGTTCGTCTGTCCCCGTAATCCACGCCCAACATGCGCATCTCTTCCATACGTTTTTCCTTACAATTTTTCCTTTTGTTCTGTTCCCTTTTGGTTGTTTTGCTCTGTCGAGAGGCAGTTTGATGCAAACAGAGCTCGTTTCACATTCTGCGACAAACAAGATTGCTTATGCGCGATGTGAGGCAAGTTTCAGAATATGGGCACGCACCTGCGACAAATACGGCAACGCCTCCACGCCCCCATCCGCGTGCCGCGCGGCCAGAGCCTGTGCAAAATTTGCGAACAGACACGCCTGCGCTGCGTTTTGGGTGCGGAGATATTCCGCTGCAAATGCGCCGGAAAATGCCGCCATGCAAGTCACAGCTTCGCCCCCCTCACGCATTTCGCTGGGGTACAATTCCCTTGTATGCATGCCGTCATATAAATAAATGCCTCGTCGACCGAAATTGATGACATAATACGAGGCGGAAATGCAAATAGAGAGCTTGATGGCAAGATTGCTGATACTGTACGTATTACTTCCTGTCAGCGTCGCCGCTTCCCGTTCGTCGGCCAACAGCACGCGAATTTGTTTTCCCGTATTCTCGCCGTCTTTGAAAAATTGTGCCGCGCGTCCCGTCGTTGCACGGAACAATACAGGACAATTGTGCTTTTCTGCAAGGGCGAAAATATGTTTCAACACTTCCGGTTTCTGTGTATCTTCACAGTAAACCGCGTCAGGCAAACAGGTAAACGCACTCTCCACCTGTGCACGACTTAACTGCGTATGTTGCATGGGAAATTCGTCGCGTTGTGTTTTTTCTGCTCCGCGGCGCACCACCTGCAACGTGGTGTGATCCTCTTTGTCTGCGTGTAAAAACCGCGTGGATACTTCGTTTTTTGCATAGATCCGCCGCAAAATCTCCCCGGCATCATCGGCTCCCGTCTGCGCACAGTGCAAACAATCCAAGCCGCTGCGCGACAGGGAAACTGCCGTCAAAGAACCACTGCCACCCACGCCGAAGCGATAAGAAGTATGTTCGGTATCCGTCTGAAGCGTCGTCAGCGCCGGCGCAAATGCCAAAATCCGTCGCTGTTTGTTCATTGCCGTCTGTCCTTTCCGTCGATCGTATCGCTTTTCGATTCCTGTAGACTGCAACGACATTTTTCTTTTTTCAGTTCTTGCACCAACGTTTCGCTTGCGCATTACTCGGTCGTTGCTGTTCTGATGATAACGGTTTTATTATAACGGATTTTTGGAATTTTGTAAAGAAATTCCGTTAAATTTTATGTTTTTCCCACAAAGCTATTGATTTTCCCTTGGAACTATACTAAAATAAGTACGAATTTGTATCAATGACACACACCATACAGACGCGAACGCATTCCACGCAAGACATCTGCACCTTTGGCACACAAAGTCGCGCGTTTGGATATTTTTTGATCTTGTAAAATCGAGGAAAGGAGCGGATGGCGGAAACAGATGTACCGCTGTCCTATTACGACCATGGAAACAACGCAAAAACCAAAAAAATTTCGCCGTATCGGTGTATTGACCTCCGGTGGTGACGCGCCGGGTATGAATGCCGCCATTCGTGCAGTCACGCGTACTGCCATCGACAACGGTGTGGAAGTCATGGGTATTTTTGACGGTTATCAAGGGCTGATTGATGACAACATCAAACCCCTTAACAGCCGTGACGTTTCCAACATTATCACCCGCGGCGGTACCATTTTGTACAGTGCACGCTGCCTTGCATTCAAAGAAGAGGCAGGAATGCAACAGGCAATTCAAACCTGTGAAAAACACCACATTGACGGCATTGTCGCCATCGGCGGTGACGGAACATTCCGCGGTGCAACGGATTTGTCTGCACGCGGCGTTGCTACCATCGGTATTCCGGGTACCATTGACAACGATATCACCGCATCCGATTACACCATCGGATTTGATACCGCAATGAATTGTATCATTGACTTTACGGACCGTTTGCGCGACACTTGTGAGTCACATCTGCGTTGTAGTGTTGTCGAAGTCATGGGCAACCACGCCGGTTGGCTTTCTCTGGAAGCGGGTATTGCAGTCGGCGCCTCAGCCATTATGGTAAACGAACTGCCGTTTGATGAAGAGGCATGTATGCAAACGCTGATTTCCCAGAAAGAAAGCGGAAAACATTCCTTTATCGTTATGATTGCAGAGGGCAACGGCGACTACGGCGAGCAGCTGACCAAACGCATTCAGGAGCGCACGGGTATCGAGAGCAAGTTTGCCCGTCTGGGCCACGTACAGCGCGGCGGCAGCCCCACTCTGCGCGACCGACTGATCGCATCAGAAATGGGTTCTGATGCCGTAAAGCTGATGCTGCAAGGCAAGAGCGACCTTGTGATGTGCTATCAAAAGGGTCATGTCGTTCCGGTAGAAATCGCATATTCTCAGACACTGGACCGCATGTACAAACACAAATTGACCCAGGAACAGATCGACGCCATCGATCCGGCACAGCGCGCAGAGATGGAAGCATATTGCGCACAGAGATTGTCCTATATCAAACAGCTCTATCAGATGGCAAACGAGTTGGCACAGTAAACAGTTTGTATTTTATATCTGATGTCATAACAAAATGCCCGGCGGATGATCCGCCGGGCATTTTGTTGCTTGCAAAGATATGACTAACACGCTTGTGTATTCATACTACGCATATTCGTTCTCTTTTCTTTTTGACCCGTTTTGCGCCGAAAAAGTGCGCACCGTAAATCAATACTGCCACCAACATGATGGGAGATAACAAAAGCATCAAAGCAATATTATGAGGAAAACAGTGAAAAAAATCCGGGGCCGTAAACGCTCCTCGAAACAGAACCCAATCGCCTATCAAATATGGCATGACCGTTGCCTCAAAAGCGCAATAAGAGATGAAGATCATAAAAAGATAAATTCGATTTTTCAGTAACATCAAGAAAAAGAGGGTGACGGTCACATAAAACACCATCGCGACGGCACACTGCACCAAGGGAATCCATATATTCACCCGCGGGGCGCTCTGATGGAATAGCTGTTCGTTGATCCGAATACTCTGATTGACCTGATAAAAAGCAATCGCGACACATGGAAGATAGACAAGTTCCAAGCTTCCCAGTAACCGCAGATAACGAAACAGAATCGCCTGACAAACGCCGGGCTTGCAAGCGCGAATGTAGTCAGCAGAAGACTTGCGAAAGATTTCCTCAAAGCAAAACGCCGTAATAACTAACACAAAAAGAAACACCACAAATTGCAACCACAGATACAAATCGTTTGTAACGCTCGGTATCCCATCGGCATCCCAACTGCTTGAGGTGGCAAACGGCCTTTTTGTCAGCAATAAAATAATTAGATATGCCACAAAAAAAAGATAGGGAATGCGTATGCAAAGCATGTCGACTCGTTTACTATACCGTACCATTTGTATGCTCCTGATAGTATGACCACAGCTCGTTCATCGTCGCCTCCCGCCCCAGCGAATGCACAAACGCTTCATAGGGCAGATCACAGGCAATTTGACCTTTGGTCAGCATCACAACCGTACTTGCCAAGGATTCAATATCATCTAAAATATGTGTTGAGATCAAAACGATCTTCCCTGTAAAGCAGGTTTTGATGCTTTGATAGAACCGAAAGCGTTCCTGTGGGTCTACCCCTGCCGTCGGTTCATCCAAAATAACCAGCTTTGGATCTCCCAGCAGCGCGGCAGCAATTCCTACGCGGCGCTGCATCCCCTCGGAACATTTTTTGAAAACCGTATTCAGAAACGGGCTTACATTGGCTTGTTGCGCCACCCGTTCCACCTCTGTGAATATGTTGTCTTTTGCAACACCCTTGAGCTCTGCCACAAACCTGAGAATTTCACGCACTTTCAAAGCGGGGTATACATCAAACCGCTGCGGCAGATACGACAGCATACGCGCGTAGTCAACACTGCCACAAGGAACGCCTTCCAACGTGATTTCACCCGAACCGTGCAACATGCCGGTCAAGCAGTGCATCAAAGTTGATTTTCCGCTGCCGTTTTCCCCAACCAGCAGCGTGATACCCGGCGATAAAGAAAGCGAGATGTTTTTTAGGACGGGCACATTCTTTTTGTACCCAAATGTCAAATCTTTGATTTGCAACATGGCTTTACCTCCATTAGCTGACCGGTATCAAAGCAAAATCGTCAAATACGGTGGGAAACGAACCCGTTGTTTGATAAGTCAGCAAAAAAACCGTTTTCATTTCGCCCCACGCTTCCTGGCTAATCTCTCCAGTTTTCGGATCCATATGCGTTAGATACTCTTTTTTTTCCCGGTAACTTGCAACATATGTTTCCTCGTTTTGGCGCATATCATATCGTGCGACAATGAATCGTATCCCGTCATGCGTAAACGTTTGCAAGTCTCCAGTAAAAAAGCACACCGTCGATCCCCGATCCTGTATGGTATAGGTCGTCCCGTTCGCACGCGCATTCAGATTGCTTGCCAATGTCTGCACACTATGGATCGTTAAATCATATTCTTTTTCCGTCTCATCTCCGCCGATGGATGGCAAAAAAGCAAAGTTGGGCGGTAAACAACAACCGGAAACGGAGGTATAAATACTTCTGGTACCGGCAAAATCAAAATACGAAACGCGACCTAACGCCTCAATATGCAGCACAAAACGATCGGCGGGTGCATCGAGGATCAGTTCATCGTCGACACGCTGATAGGAAACAGACGCCTGATCTACTTGCAGTTCTTTCACTCGAATGCTTTCATCTAATCGCAGCACAACCGTACCTGACGCCTGTTCTATCTCGATATCCAAAGAATATGCAGACCATTCTCTCATCCAAATCTCTCCCGTATAAGAACGGACAACAGCAGATTGCGCTATTATAGGCGGATAAAGCTTTTGATATACATCATAAACGGCAGGTCTCAATTGCCGGTACAAACCGGCACACACGCCGGTACATAATAAGCAAATGCACAATACGCAGACAGTCCTCGTTCGAAATCGTTTTTGAGAGATAAGATACAGGAAAGCGGCAAATACGGCGCAAAGCGCCAACACAAATCCCGTTTTTGATGCCATTTCCGCATCCAAAAGCGGCCCGCGAAATACCAACGAGGTGCTTCCAATCTCTACACGCTGTAAACAGATCAATCGTACAAACCAGCAATTTTCAAACCCCAAAGTTCCCCTGTCACACAAAATCCAATGGTTGAAAACCGAAAACAGTAACGTAAAGGGAATGGAAAACAAATATGCATATTTGCTTGTGACAATCCAACCGCAAAAAAATCCGATCGTTGTCATCCAGCTTAGAATCGATCCCCAACGACAAGATGCATATAAAATAGTTCTCAACCAATAGAAAATCGTCACATGCTCGGCAACCGCCCCAATTGTCAGATAGATCCACGCAATGAAAAGAACCGTTACAGCTGCCAAATAAGAAGCAAACAGATGGGAAAGGCAAATTTTTTTGCGGGGAACAAAGCAAATCTCTTCTAACAAGGAAGGCTTCTGCGCAAAAAACACGGCCATACAAAAAGCCACAATATACAAAGCAAATTCAAAGTATTCCATGCGTTGAAAGCCGTCAAAATAATTGACCGTATCATCCGACAAATAAAAATTAAAGCACACGGAAAAAAAAGAAAATGCCGCCAACAAAAAAAGATACGCCAATCGATAAAGGGGAGAACGAAAAATAATTTTCAAATAATTGCAAATCAAACGTCTCATTGTACTTTACCTACCATTTGGAATTGTAAATGTGTGAAAGATTTGAAATAAGGGCGCACACGATGATAAAAAGTTATACCAATGTATCGGAGGCGTGTAGAAAAAAGTTTTGAAGAAATAACGTATTTGTTGTCGTTACAATACTCATCGTCAGCTATGGTGATACCTGTATCATACTGTTGTTGCAATTTGAACGATTTGTACACCATGGCCTGTACGGTTGTCGTTACATTTTGCTTGTCTGCATATGGGTAAAATCGTGTTTTATGACAAAAAATTTATTCTTAATTTAATATTTACACTTAAATAATATCACAAATACTTTTTAAGTCAATATATTTTGTATATTATTTTAAAAATATGTACTATTTTTAATTATTTCCTGATTTGTTTTTCGTAAGAAATGTGATGGATTACATGGTGTAATCATGTTTGCCCAAAACGTCGCATCTTTGTATCAAGCAACCCTTGACAAGCCGCGTGATTTTGTTTATAATAATCGTGTATCAGACTGTGCGTAAGCAATGACGATATTTGATACAGACGGCGTTTTGCCGCTGTTTTTACCGATACACGTTGCATTTATACATGGCGGGCATTTTGTGTCCGCACATGTTATTGAGCCGTTTTTTATTTCTCATTTGTCAGTCACTTTTAAAAGTAGTATCCGCGCTGTGATATGCGCCTTTGCGGGCGCTTTTTGCAAATTTGGCTGAGAAACAAACCAACGGGCTGCAAACACAGAGCAAGGATGGAAAAGGGACATTTTGTGTTCGCTTGATCCATTTTTTTAAACGTGTTACAAAACAAAACAGAGGGAATACGCCGAACCACGAAACAACACAAGGGGGAAAAACGTATGGGAACAGTTTTGATTCCCGCCTTGATTGCCGTGGTTTGCTTGATTTTTGGGTTTTTTCTGGGCGTGATCTATCGCAAAAAGATCGCGGAGGGAAAAATCGGCGCTGCAGAAATGCAAGCGCAGCAAATCATTGAAAATGCGCAAAAAGAGAGCGAAACCAAAAAGAAGGAAGCGCTGATTGAAGCAAAGGAAGAGATCCTGCGCAACAAAAACGAGTCCGAACGTGAGATCAAAGAGCGAAGAAACGAGGTCAACCGGCTGGAACGCCGCGTCACACAAAAAGAAGAGGCCTTGGATCGCAAGCACGAAAACATCGACCGCAAGGAAGAAGCGCTGAACCGAAAAATCAAAGAGAACACGGAAAAGGGCGAACAGTTGGACCAGCTCAAAGCACAGGAAGTGACACGGCTGGAAGAAATTGCCAATTTAAGTGCCGACCAAGCCAAAGCGGAACTGGTTTCCCGCATTGAAAATGAGGCAAGACTGGATGCGGCCAAACGTGTGATCGAGATAGAACAGCAATCAAAGGACGAAGCACAGCAGAAAGCAACCAACATCATTACCCAGGCCATTCAACGCATGAGTGCCGATTTGGTCAGCGAGGTGACCGTTTCGGTGGTCAGCCTGCCCAATGACGACATGAAGGGTCGAATTATCGGCCGGGAAGGGCGCAACATTCGCACCATTGAGACACTGACCGGCGTGGACCTCATCATTGACGACATGCCGGAAGCCATCACCATTTCCAGCTTTGATCCCATCCGTCGTGAGGTGGCAAAGATTGCACTGGAAAAACTGATTGCAGACGGACGCATCCACCCATCCCGCATTGAGGAAACGGTGGAAAAAGCCAAAAAAGAAGTGGACCTGATGATCAAACAGGCCGGTGAAAAAGCGGTGTTTGAAGTCGGTGTGCACGGAATGAACGGGGAATTGGTCAAACTCCTCGGACGGTTGAAATTCCGTACCAGCTATGGACAAAACGTACTAAACCACTCCATCGAAACCGCATTTTTGGCGGGTATGATGGCAGAAGAACTCGGTGCAGACGCCACGCTGGCACGTCGTGCAGGGTTGCTGCATGACATCGGCAAAGCACTCACCCAGGAGGTTGAGGGCTCGCACGTACAGCTGGGTGTGGAACTGGCGCGTCGATACAAAGAGAGTCGTGAAGTGATTCATGCCATTGAAGCGCATCACGGCGATGTTGAGCCACAAACAATGATTGCCATGCTGGTAGACGCAGCCGACGATCTTTCCGCTGCACGTCCCGGTGCAAGACGTGAAGATCTGGAAAATTACATCAAACGTCTGCAAAAGCTGGAAGAAATCGCAAACAGCTTTGACGGCGTAGAGAAATCCTTTGCCTTGCAGGCAGGACGTGAGATCCGTATCATGGTCAAACCTGAAAAAGTCTCTGATGAGCGCATGGTACTGGTGGCACGCGACGTGGTCAAGAAGATCGAAAGCGAGATGGAATATCCCGGGCAAATTAAAGTCAGCATCATTCGGGAAAGTCGTACGGTCGACTACGCGAAATAATTCCCTCTCCCGTCCAGGCGAGATGTTCTGTTTAGACGCAAAAAGAGAGACGCTCCGGGAGCCGGCGCACGTCATACGGCGCGCGGCTCCCATTTTTCTTGTCTCTGTTTTGCAAAAAATAAAATCGATCACAGACATCGCTTTCATGCTGTCTGTATCTGTGCACATTGCACCCTTATGTGTCAATATTTGATATTTTCAGATTACAGGGGGCAATTTGGACTTCTTTCTCATAAAAAGAACAATCGGTTTTTGCAAAAAGTAATCCTATGAATTAGGATAAAAACAAACCATTCAAACGTACACATGGATGCTGCTTGTCAAAGTACTAATCCCACGATAAAATAAAGATGAAATAGAAAAGAGGAAACATGGCACTACAAACCAAAGATATCCTGCGCATTCTGGCTGTCGGTGACGTCGTGGGCGTGGGGGCTGTGGACTTTTTGGAGCGTCGGTTGCGTCGGCTGCGTGACAAACTGCACGCCGATCTGGTCGTGGTGAATGCGGAAAACGCCGCAGAAGGCAATGGACTGGATCCCCAGGTGGCAGAACGCGTATTCGCTGCTGGTGCTGATGTGATCACGGGGGGCAACCATACATTTCAAAAACGCAGCATTTACGATTATTTTGACATGCATCCGGCGCTGTTGCGTCCCGCAAATTATCCTGCCGACGCACCGGGAGACGGATGTGTGATCGTGCCGGTACGCGATCGACGCGCGCTGGTGATCAACATCTCCGGTGTCGTCTTTATGGAACCGTTGGAAAATCCATTCGAGACCGTGGAACGTATTTTGGCGCGTTATGCGGGGGCATACGATTTGGCGGTGATGGACATCCACGCCGAGGCAACAGCAGAAAAACTTGCACTGGCACGCTATTTTGACGGACGGATCCACTGTATTTGGGGTACCCATACACATGTGCAAACAGCCGATGAACAGATTTTGCCGCAGCATAGCGGATATATCACCGATTTGGGTATGACAGGCGCAGCCGTCTCCATTTTGGGGGTGGAATCACAGCTGGTCATTCAAAAATTCCGCAGCAAACTTCCGGTGCGCTTTCGGACAGTACAGGACAACATCGTTTTGCACGGCGCGCTGTTTGACCTGGATGCGCACAGCGGTGCTGTGACAAAGGTACAACGTGTGGTACAGACAGACGAAAACGATGATATCCCAAACACGTTTGATTGATCTTTTGCACCAACATAAAAGCTACTAACCAAACCATACACAACAACTTGATTTCTTTTAACGATCTTTTTTTGATGGGACCGACGATATGGCAAACGATATGACGATGGAACAAAAAAAGCAAAACAAACAGTCTACACTGCTTGTGACTGATATTCAACGGTTTTCCGTACATGACGGACCGGGTGTGCGTACCACGGTGTTTCTCAAAGGATGCCCCATGCGCTGCCGCTGGTGCCACAATCCTGAGACACATGAGGCATTCCCACAAGTGCAACTGACCGAGTCTCACTGTATTTTTTGCGGTGCGTGCGTGCAAGTTTGTCCGTCTCACTGTCATACCTTAACGGAAACCAAGCATCAATTTTTCAGCAAAAACTGCATCCGTTGCAACGCTTGTGTACAAGTTTGTCCTGTCAAAGCATTGACGGTATGCGGGCGAGAAATGACGCCGGAACAAATTGTTTTTGAGGCCGAAAAAGACCGCGTTTTTTACAGAGATACAGGCGGAATCACGCTGTCCGGCGGGGAACCGTTGCTGCATGGACCGCTTGCCATGGAAGTGTTTGCGCAGGCAAAAGCGAAAGGACTCAGTACCTGTGTGGAAACATGCGGACAATTTGATCTGGACGCGATTTTCGACTCGTTTTGCTCCCTGATCGACCATATCTTCTGGGATATTAAAACGATGGATCGCGAAAAGCACATCACCTTTTGCGGTATCGGAAACGAAAAGATTTTGGAAAATCTCTCTCGTGCTGCCACGCGGCGCGACGATATCATTGTGCGCACCGTGATCACCAAAGGGGTGAGCGATACACCGCAACATGTGGAATCCATCGCTCGTTTTGTGCGTAAAATCGGGTTAAAACATCCGCCGGTGTTGTTGTCATTCCATCCGTTTGGCTCCTCCAAAGGGCATGCATTGGGGTTGGACGACCGCTATACATACATGGGAAAAGAGTACATTCCCGAAGAGAGCGATGTGGAAAAACTCCGCGACATCGCAACCAAAGCGTTTGAAACGGGATAAAATGATCCTTGTCGTGGACTGGAACATCTACAATCTCATTTGTTGCACAAAAAACACAAACATGCGGTCGGTATAAATATTTGCCCGTCGAAACAAACTGCCGTGAAAGCTTTTTGCTTTCACGGCAGTTTTTACATCTTTTTGTCGGCTGTTTTGGGATACGCATCTTTTTGCTTTAACTCCGCATACATCGCACAATAACTGTTGTGGCGACATTGTGCGATATCACCGCGTCGTACCGCGGCGCGAATGGCGCACCCCTCTTCCACGGTATGGGTACATTTGGTATAGCGGCACGTGCCCAACAACGGAACAAACTCACGAAACGTACCGGGTAATTCCGAACGATCAAAAAAATCAAAATGCTGCAAATCAAGCATACCAAATCCCGGGGTATCTGCCAGATACGGTCCGCCGCCGATATTGACCGGCTCCTCCCCTTCCGCGCCAAAACCGGGCACGGACATTTCCGGCAAATAGGGCTCGCCGCTTGGATCCACCGTTGTTTTTCGTTGCGCGGCGGTTTTTCTTTCCATCCCTTCCGCCTGTAAAGACGACTGTTTCATGATCTGCGCATCATTCGTTTTGCTGCTATTCGTTGGGCAACATGCGATCTGACCGATCTCGGGCAACGCAAACAGCTCCACGTGCCGGGTGGTATGTTTGCCGCGTGCAATCTTTTCACTCAGCGCCCCCGTGGGCAATTGCAGGGCGGGAAACAGCACATTGATCAAAGAGGATTTTCCAACCCCGGATGCTCCTGCAAACGCGACAATATCTTCTTCCCGCAATGTTTGCAACACGGGTATCAGCACATCGGCGCCGTGCGGTTCCACTGCATTTGTCAGATACACATCATAACCCGCCTTTTCATATACCGCCTGCATCTGTTTTGCCTTTGCGGTATCGTTTTTTGTCTTGTTAATGACCAAACAAGCATCAATCCCGGCGTAACTGCACACAGAAAACAACTTGTCCAAATACAACGGCGAGGGTGCCGGCGTGGTGGCGGCTGCAACGACAAACACGCGTGTGAGATTGGAAAGCGGGGGGCGTCTGAGATACGTGCGGCGCGGGAATATTTCGGTAATATACCCCTCGCCCGCTGCACTTTCGGGTAAAAATCGTACGACATCACCGACGGTCAACGTCATTTGCGCGTGCTTTTTCAATGCGCCTTTGGGAAGGCAAAGATGGCATACACCCTGTGCCGTACGCACCGTGTATCTTCCGCCAACACCTTTTATCACGCGTCCCCATTCCATTTGCCCTGCCGTCATGTGCCGCTCCGTTTTTTCATGCAATCATTTTTTTACCGATATTTGCTTCATCGCCGCGCAACGGATTGCATGACAATGACACATATTACGTCGTACCGTTTCCTGCACTGACAACCAAATCAATTTTGGTCGAGCCGATCGGAACCTCCGTCAGCGGATTTTTACTTTGTGATATCACGGTGCCTTCCGGCAAATCACTTTGCTGATATGTCACCTTGCCCAGAGAAATATTGTTTCCCAGAAGCGTGTGCATCGCCTCCTGCTCGCCCATTCCGACGACGTTGGGTACAATCGTGTTGCGCACTTCCTGTCCCAAAGACACATACAGGGTAATGGTATCGCCCGCTTTGACGGAAGAACCGGCAGCGGGAGAGGTAGAGATGACATACCCGGAGATAATCGTGTCGTGATATTGTTCCTCCACCGTATAGTTCAGCCCTCGGCTATCCAGCGCAAGCTCCACTTCCCGATATTCTTCGATGGAATAATCGTCCAACGGGAATTCATCGACGCCCTGCGATACATACAGTGTGACCTTACAGGATTGTTCACCGGGAATGACTTTGCGGCTTTCCCCGGCTTTTGGTTCTTGAGAGAGAATTTTTCCTTTTTCTTCGGTCTCGCTAAACTGATATTGCACCTCAAACGTATAATAATCTTCCCCCACGTCTTTTGCAAACGTATCCGACCAGGTCATACCGACAAAATCACGCACGGAAATCTCCTGCGCCTGAGAATCCTCATCCCCGATAATCAGCTGGCTGAACACATAAAACGCCGCAATGGAAAATGTGATCAAAAATGCCGTCGCCACCCCGGCGATCACCGGCAGCATGGAACGACTTTGCCGCTCCGGGCGTTTCTTTTTGTCTTTCTCCGGTTTGTGTTTCAAAAGCTTGATATTGGCTTGGGGATTGTTTTTCAGTTGCGTAACCACGCGTAACATCTCCTTGGCGCTTTGGAAACGCTTGGCGGGATCCTTCTCCATCGCACACAAAATCAACTGTTCAACCCCTTTGGGCACGGCGGCATTCCGCTTGGAGGGGGGAACGGGCTTTTCATTGACCTGCATTTTTGCCACATTCAACAGTTGCTCAGAGCGGAACGGCAGCCGGCCGGTCACCATTTCGTACAGCATCACGCCCAGTGAATACAAATCACTTCGTGCATCAATCGGCTTTCCGCTGGCCTGTTCCGGACTGATATAATATACCGTACCGATCGCTTTTTTATTTTGTTCTTCCTGCGTTTCATTGACGTCGGGTAATTTGGCAATGCCGAAATCAGCGACCTTAATGGTACCGTTGCGCAAAAGCATAATATTTTGGGGCTTAATATCCCGGTGAATGATCCCCTTGCTATGCGCGTGCTCCAACGCCATCAGAATTTGTTCCGTAAACGACAGCGCTTCCTTGACATTGAGCACGCCTTTGCGGTTCATATAGCTTTTCAAGGTAATGCCGCGGATGTTTTCCATCACGATGTATTTTAGGTCGTCTTTCACCGTGACATCATAAATGGCAACAATGTTGGGATGGTTGAGCATAGCGACCGCACGCGATTCATTGATAAACCGGCGCACCGACTGCACATCGTTATTGATTTCATCTTTGAGCAGCTTCAAAGCGACGGTGCGTTTCATGACAAAGTCTTCCGCCTCAAATACCACTGCCATACCGCCGATGCCGATAATTTTTTGAATGCGATATCGCCCGTCAAAAACCTGGCCGACGTATTTCTCAAATCGTTGTGTTGCTTCCATGCGCGTGCTCGTTCCTTTCCGCTTGATATGCCATGAGAACTGCCGTGACGTTGTCGCCCCCGCCGTTGGCGTTGGCGGTATCAATTAAAGTTTGCACGGTCTTTTCTGCCGTGAATGTATCGCGCATTTCGACACGAAAATGCGCCTGAAGCAGGGTGTGTATCCCCTCATCGGAAATAAAGTTACTCAACCCGTCTGAGCAAAGCAAAATGACGGCTTCCTCACAATCACTCAAGTCCACACTCAAAATATCCGCCTCGATCCCTTTTTCAATGCCAACCGCACGGGTGATCATGTTTTTCTTGGGATAATTTTTGGCCTCTTCCCCTGTGATCTTCCCCGTATCCAGCAAATGCTGCACCAAGGAATGGTCGCGTGTGACCTGAGAAAGTTCACCCTGGGACATCAAATACATCCGGCTGTCCCCAACGTTGACCACATGTACTTGCCCGCCTACGGCCAATGCCGCGACAAGCGTGCTGCCCATGCCTTTGAGTTCCGGTCGCTGCTGCGCCATATCATACACCGCGCGATTTGCCGCAACCACCGCATGCGCCAACAGTGCGGAACAGTCTCCTTCCGTGACATACCCCAGCGCCCGGCGTGCCTGGACACGAATGAAAAAGGACTCAATTTGACCGACAAACACATCCCGGGCAATGGTACTTGCAATATTTCCACCGTTGGCACCGCCCATGCCGTCACACACCACACCCAGTGAGACCTGCGGTATGATCATGCGCACGGCAAACGTATCTTGGTTGGTATTTCGTTTTTCTCCCACGTCGGTTTTTCCGCAGAGAATCAAACCGCCGCCTCCTCTCATCATGATTTATTTTTGGCACCGACAAATGTCATACATCGCCGGTACCAACAGCGCTTCCCGCAACCACCGCCGCAGGCTGCACGCTTGTTATCAAATGATTTTTTATTGATTCAAAGTCCCCGCCCGCGTCAGCCGTTCCTTTTATGGCTGCCACGGTTTTATTTCTATGTTTTGGGGAACACTTTCGTTTTGATCCTTTGGTTCTTTTTTCAAATATGATCTGTTTTCCATGTTTTCCAGGAAATCAAAGGCCTTCATTTTTTCAGTTTCTTATCTGCCCGACGTAATACCGTTCCAGCCAGCAATAGAATCAAACTTGGCAAAAGGTATTGTATCGCATCCTTTAAGATAAAAACGTCAAACGGCGCAGAATTTTCCGCTGAAGAATAGAGTAAACCTTGCATAAATATATCGACCAAAAACACTGCGGCAAAAAGGACGGATAACACAAACAAAACGCGCGCAATCACGCGATAACCGGCATGTTGTTTGAATGGATTTTTTTGGTTAAATTGTACGGTATCGTTTCCACCAAGCTCTGCTGTGTTGTTTTTCATTCCGTTCATTGGCGCAATTCCTCTCGTGTTGCCGTCATGGTTTGATCTCACACTTTAAACAGAAGTCGTTGTTTGCGTCATTGCTTCTGTGTGTACACGCCGACGCAATTGACCGCACGCCGCGTCAATGTCCGCACCGAGCTTTCGACGTACTGTGGCATTGATGCCATGTCGACGTAAAATGGCGGCAAACGTCTGAATACTTTTCATATCTCCTGCGCGCTGGTTACGCTCAGAAACAGGGTTGACCGGGATCAAATTCACATGCAGCGGCATGCGTTTTCCGACATGACGTTGCAACGTATGTACCAAAGACAACGCGGTTTGCGGCGCATCATTTTCCCCGTGAATCAGGGTATATTCAAACGAAACACGCCGTTTGGTTTTTTCAAAATAGTTGACCGATGCCGCCAGTACCTGCACAAGATTCCACTTGCGATTGACAGGCATAATGGCGGAACGCTGCGCATCGGTAGGCGCATGCAGCGAAAGAGAAAGCGTAATGGGCAATCCTTCATCCGCCAAACGCAGCATGCCCGGCACAACACCGCATGTGGACAAAGAGATATGCCGTAATCCGATATTCAGTCCACCCGGTCGAGAAAGCAAGTGTAAAAAACGAATGGTATTGTCATAATTATCCAGCGGTTCACCGATGCCCATCATTACAATGCCATCCACGCGCACGCCGGTTTCACGACCCGCGACCAATACCTCGCCCAGCATTTCAGAGGCGGTCAGATCGCGAACCTTTCCGCCAATGGTGGAGGCGCAAAATCGACACCCCATACGACAGCCGACTTGGGTGGATATACAAAGCGTGTTGCCATGATGATAACGCATCAACACACTTTCCACGGTCGCGCCGTCCGGATATGCAAACAAAAATTTTACGGTACCATCGATGCGGGACACTTGTTTTTGCACCGTTTTCGGCAACGCCAAATATGCCGTTCGCGCCATTTGATCCCGCATGGTACGCGGTAAATTGTCCATTTCGGAAAACGGTACGCCGCGGGTGAGCCATACGCTCAACTGCTGCGCGCGATACCGCGGTTGGTGCAATGTTTGCGTGACATAGGTGTCAAGAGCCGACTGATCCGCATTCAACAGATCAAATCGCATATCATCCGATCCGTCTGCCACATTGCTTCCGACTCCCGGCATTTCTCCTGTTTCAATCGTGCATCCGTTCTCGTTGCACGGATCCTCTTTTGCAATATCCGTATGTTTCATTTGCCCGGTCGTTCGGTGCGGTGTTGTCTGTTTTGTCGTTGCACCCGTCCGTTTATCATCTGTCTGTACCAGGCGAGATGCATCTGCCGCCGTGGTGCAGTCGGTTTTATTGTATCCCACGTTTGTGTCCATTGTTTGTATGATTTCCATATTTTTACAATTTTTAGCTATTTGATCGATGTTCGTCCGTTTCATCTGCGTTTGCAGCAGATGAAACGGATGTCTCTTTACGCATCTGTGCGACAAAAAAGCCGTCGCATCTGATCTGTTCAAACTGATCGGGGAAAATGGTACACATTCCCTCTGCCCCCACCACCGGTCCATACGAAAAGGGAACAGGGGAAAACTCCTCATGTGCCGACAAAAAGCGCTTGACCACTTCCTCGTTTTCCGCCACAGAAAGCGTACAGGTGGAATACTGCAAAAGCCCGCCGGGTTTGACGTAGCGGCTGCAATTGTCCAATATTTGAGATTGAATCTGAGGCAGACGCGCAAACGATGTGGGGTCTTTGTGACGGATCTCTGGTTTTTTGGCAAGTACGCCCAGTCCCGAACATGGTACATCGCACAATACACGGTCGTATTTCTCAAAAAGTTCCGCGTCAAATACAGAGGCATTGTGCGTGCGCGCCTTGATGATGGAGAGCCCAAGTGCCTCTGCCGTTCGGCGAATCAGATTCAATTTATTCTCATGTAAATCAAACGCATCGATCACACCCTGATTCTGCATCTGAACAGCAGCTGCAAAGCTTTTGCCGCCGGGACATGCGCAAGCATCCATGATTTTTTCTCCCGCATGGGGATCAAACAGCAGCATGCTGATCTGAGAAGAGAGATCTTGCACAAAATAATCACCACTTTGTAGTCCCGTCAGCTTCTGTACTGAAACATCGGTACCGATCTGCACCGCACGCGGCGCAAACGGCACGAGATGGGCATCAATACCGCTTTCTTTTAACGTGGCGATCACCTTATCACAGGTTGTTTTCTGTGTGTTACAATGCAGCGTGACCGGTGCATGGGTCTGCATGGCCGAAAGAATTCGTTCGGTTTTCGTTTTTCCGTATGCATCCGTCCACATCTCACACAGCCAGCGCGGCACAGAATAAAAAACGCTGAGATATCCAATGAAATCTTGTCTGCGATCAGGATATGAAATCTGCTTTCCCATCCTGGTTGCAGCGCGCAACACACCATTGACAAACGGCACGGCAGCAGACGCCGCGAACCGACGCGTCAAACAAGCCGCCTGATCCAACACGGCATATGCGGGGACGCGATCAAGATAAAGCAACTGATATAAACTCAGCCGCAAAATCAGCAATACGTTTTCGTCGATGTTCTTCAAGGGGCGATTGGGACACAGCTGGGCAATGACATAATCCAGTGTGATCTGTCGCTCTACCGTACCGTAAAACAACGCCGTATATAAATTGCGCTCCGCGTCTTGCAATTTTGCACGGCGAATGGTCGCATCTGCTTCAATATTCAAATATTTTTGGCTGTTGGCATACCGTTTCAGCGAAACGAACGCGCATTCTCTTGCATTCATATACGACCTTTTTCTTTGATCAATGACGTCTCATATCTAAAATATCGAAAACCGGGGAAAACAGCAACGGCATTTACGCAATTCCGTTTTACGTGCATGTTGTCTCAAAACAAGAAAAACTGCCCCGCCACAACGGCATTGTTTTCAGCGTCGGTTGTTTCGGGAATTGAGCAACAGGATCATACGCAACATTTGCAACAGAGACACTGCCATTGCTGCTACATAGGTCATCGCTGCCGCACGCAATACTTTTTTCGCACCGTTTAATTCTTCGCTGTCTAAAATTCCAAGTCCATCCAGCGTTTGCAATGCCCGCGCCGACGCGTTGAACTCCACCGGCAACGTCACAAATTGGAAAAATGCAACGACCAAATAGAGCGCAAAACCGAGAAGTGCCAGCGGCTGAGAAAACAAAAAGCCGATAAAAAACAGAAAAATGGAGGTGCCGGATGCAAATTGAGTCACCGGCAAGATGGCGGTGCGCAATTTGACGGGTGCATATCCTGTTGCATATTGTACCGCGTGTCCCGCCTCATGTGCTGCCACACCAACGGCGGCAATGCTTGATGTCTGATACACCGCATCCGAGAGACGAATCACGTTCGCACGCGGATCATAATGGTCGCTCAAACGCCCTGAGATATGCTCGATTTGTACATGATACAACCCATTGGCATCCAAAATCCGCCGCGCAGCATCCGCACCGGTTAAATGACGTGCATTGCTGACTTGATTGTATTTTTTGAACGCCGATTGTACCTGAAACTGCGCCCAAAGGGTGAAAGCAAGTACGGCAAACATCAATAGATAATACGTTTGCCAATCAAGGGTAAAAGAGAGGTGTCGCATGTGTTTCTCCCATCACTTCATTTCAAGGCAAGTATTTTGTGGCAAAATTGCTTTTTCATCCATTCGATTCTTTTGTTTCGCTCCGAACAAATCGATCTGCACAACTGATCTTTCTGCCGCGAATGAAATCGCCGGCGTGCATATGTCCGCGCCCTGGCGGGGTTAACGAAACAATTCCCAAAACCCCTTTGCCGCATGCAACCGCAATGATATTTTTAGCCGCATCTGTCTGCACTACCGTACCGGGGGGAACAGCGGGCGGTGTCTCTTCGTCCAACACGCAGCTCTCGTCCAATTTTAACATCATCTGTTCCCCATTTTCCCGTACCAAACACGCCTGCGCGCGTGGAGAGGGAAACAGCGCACGGATCTGATTGTGCAGCGTTTTGGCGGGCAAATCAAAGGATACGGCGGCCTCTTGCTTTTCAATCTTGGGCGCATAGGTGGCAAGCGCATCGTCTTGCTTTTCGGGGGTGAGTTGTCCGGCAAACAACTTTGGCAGTTCATCTGTCAGCAATGCCGCCCCCGCCTTTGCCAATTTGTCAAACAACAGTCCGGCGTTGTCTTGCATCTCAATGGGTACATGGACAGCTGACAACATATCGCCCGTGTCCATGCCCTCTTCCATTTGCATCAATGTGACACCCGTTTCCGTTTCTCCCGCCATCAGTGCACGTTGTATCGGCGCCGCGCCGCGATAACGCGGCAACAGGGAGGCATGCACGTTGACACAGCCAAATCGGGGATAATGCAAATATTCCGGAGGCAAAAGTTTTCCGTATGCGGCAACCACGATCAGCGTGGGATCCAGGCGGTGCAGCAATTCTGTGGCCGCCGCATCACGCAGCGTCTGCGGTTGAAACACGGATAAACCACACCCCTGTGCATATTCTTTCACCGGCGGGGGCAACAGACGTTTGCCGCGATTTTTGGGACGATCCGGCTGACAGAATACGCCGCACAGTTCCCATCCTTTTTCTGCGCACAATGTTACCAAAGCCTGTAATTGGATCTGCGCAAATTCAGGTGTACCCATAAACAAAATGCGCGGCGCAGCAGATCCCTTTGTTTGGTTTGATCTTTCAAAACTCAACGGCGTTTTCCTTTCCGCAACCGTCCACGCTGGGAGGGGACAGGCATTTCTTCTTCCATTTCTTCTGCAATGTCTGTGTAAAGCTTCCCGTCCAAATGGTCAATTTCGTGACAAAATGCACGTGCCAAAAGTCCCTCGCCGCGATACTCACGCCAAGCGCCCGTGCGATCCTGCGCACGTACGGTGACGTACATGGGGCGGGTGACAATCCCTTGTTTGCCGGGGACGGACAAGCATCCCTCTACGCCGCGCTGTGTTCCGGCGCGTGTCAAAATGGAGGGATTGATCAACTCATACAGTTCTCCCGGCTCTGTTTCCACAACCACCACCCGACGCAAAACGCCGACCTGCGGTGCTGCCAAACCACATCCCTCTGCCTCTCGCATGGTCTGTGCCATGTCGTCCAACAACCGCAAAATGCGCGGGGTGATTTCTGTCACCTCCCGACCGTGCATCCGCAGTGTGGGATCTTCTTGGGTTAAAATTCGCAATCTTGCCATAAATAGCATTCCCTTCTTTTGCCAAAATTATCAAGGGGTTGAAATTTTATTTTTTATATCACTTTTTTGATATTATCCCTTATTACGCGCCGCTTACAGTGTGGTAGGATTGATATCAATCCCGACGCTGACTCGTTTCCCGAGCGCCTTTTCACTGTCACACAGCAGTGAATAGAACATGGCGCGGGCACGTTTGTTACATTTACACTTCATAACCAAGCGCATCCGGTATTTTTCATTGATACGAAAGACCGGCGCCTCAAACGGGCCAAACAGTACAATGGGTACATCGTGATATTCGCCGTCTTTTGCACACCATCGGCCTATGATTTCTGCCGCCGTTTTTGCACCGCGACGCGCCTCCTGCTCCTCCCGTGCCAAAACCGTAAGTTGTACGATGTCGCAAAACGGCGGAAATACCAGTGCGCGCCGCATGGCAATGGTCTCCTCGTAAAACGGCTCATAATCCTGCTGCATGGCCAACCGCAATGTGGGATGATCGGGATGAAACGTCTGAATGATCGCTTCTCCCGGTTTCTCTGCACGTCCTGCACGCCCGATGACCTGGGTCAAAAGGGAAAACGCCTTTTCGGCGGCACGATAATCATTTAAGTACAACAAACTATCCGCATCCAAAACACCCACAAGTGTCACATCGGGAAAATCGTGTCCCTTGGTCACCATCTGCGTGCCAAGCAAAATATCCGCCTCGTGGCAACGAAACGCCTGTAAGATCTTATCGTGGGCAAATTTTGTCTGGGTGGTATCTCCATCCATACGCAAAATGCGCGCCTGCGGGAACGTTTTTTGCAGCATTTGCTGGGTATGCTGCGTGCCAAATCCCACATGACGCAAATGCTCCGAACCGCACTGCGGACACGTTTCAGGTTTGGGGACTTGATAACCACAGTAGTGACACATCAAAAACGCGCCGCCGTTTTTGGCGCGGTGCTGGGTGAGGGAAACGCTGCAATGGGGACACATCAGCACCTCCCCGCAGCGCATACAGGAAAGATAGTTGTGATATCCGCGCCGATTGACAAACAAAATGCTCTGCTCCCCACGTGTCAAGCGCGTTTGAATCGCTTCGATCAAGGTGGTACTCAGATGGGTCTGTTCTCCCAAATCCTGTTGTGTGCGCAAATCTGCCAGCGTGACCTTGGGCAACGTTGCATTCCCATACCGCTTGGTCAGACGCAACAGGGTATATTTACCGCTGCAAGCACGATAAAAGCTTTCCGGCGATGGTGTCGCAGACGCCAACAGCATGGTGGCGCCATGCCATGCACAACGGAAGCGTGCGATGTCGCGGGCATGATATTTTGGATTTTGATCGGATTTATACGTATGTTCCTGTTCCTCGTCCAACACAATCAACCCGATATTCGGCAAAGGCGCAAAAACGGCGGAACGCGTACCGATGACCAGATCCACCTCACCCGTGCGGCAACGCCGCCAGGCATCCATGCGCTGTGTGGCATTGAGCCCGGAATGGAACACCGCCACCCGTCCACGGTAGAAGGAACAAAAGATGGCGACCGATTGCGGTGTGAGAGAAATTTCCGGCACAAGCAAAATGGCCTGCCGCCGCTGTTCGGTTACGGCATCGATCAGAGCACGAATGACATTGGTCTTACCGCTGCCCGTCACACCGTATAAAAGCGCTGCGTGCGCCTTGCCGCTGTTGCATAAATCCCGTAATGTATCAAACGCCGTCTGTTGTTCTTCGTTGAGCACAACCGGTGCCCCGGCAACGGCATGATTCGAGAAATCCGCATACGGATCATTTTTTTTGGGAACGCGGCGCAATGTCACAATACCGCGCTGTTCCAACAGACGCAGACCTGCGGTATCCAGATCGCACAATTCCTTTAATTCATCGGCTGATACCTCATCCTGTTCCAGTAACAGGCGCAGCGCACGCTCATATTTGTCGCTGCGCGTCTGTAAAGAAAAGCGGCGACGCGCCTCCGGGTCCTTTTGCACCAAGAGGCGCGCCTCAGACACGTCGATCTGCAAAGATACAAGTGTCATCTCCGGCACCTGTTCTCCATCCCGATAAATCGCCCGCTTCTCCACATATCCGTCGCGCAATAGCTCTTGCAGCGGACGACTCTTCGCCGGTGCCTGCCCCAAAAGCTTTGTCAGGGCGATTTCATCCAGTCCGTTTTGTGCCGCCTGCAACTGCTCCATGATCCAACCGGCAACGCCCTGTTTTTCCAAGGGTTTGTCAAAACTGGCAAAATATCGCTCTTCCAAGTGTCCCAGCATGCCAGCGCCGGCAGGCAAAAGCGTACGCGCAGCGTCCCCCATGGTACAAAGCGTCTGTTCTTTCATAAATGCGCAAAGCTGCAACTGTTCTTCACTCAGGCGCAACAACCGCGGCAAAAGTTTGATCACCGGCTTAATGGCAGAGGGCGACAGCTCGGTCTGCGACGAAATTGATACAATCAATCCAAATCGCCGTCGGTTTCCCCCGCCAAATGGCACGACAACAAAGTCCCCCGGCGCGGCAACCATCAACTGCTCCTCGGTCAACCGATAGGTATACGGCATATCCAAATGAACCAAAATGTCCAGCACATGCACTTGTGCATATCGTGCTTCCATTGCGTGCCGCTGCCTCCCTTGTTGCCGTTTTTCAATCGCGCGCCGCAGCGTCGCGTGTCACATTGCCGTACCTTCTCAGATTACGTTATCAATAATCAACCTTATTCTGCTTTTTCGCTCTGCTCGACCTTTTCATCGAGAAAATCAGTCGGGTCCTCTTCCATGTTTTCGCCTGTGATCACATGGGAATCATCTTTGGCTGCGTATACGCTGCTTTCTTGTTCCGCCTTTTGCGCCGGAACAACTCGGTATTGACCTGTATACAGCATCTGAATAGCATTTTTCACTGCTTTTTCGTCGCGATACTCACGTTTGATCAAAGATGCCAACGTTTTGTCGGTTTCCTTATTGGCAAGCATGCGTTCCGCATTCTCGCGCTGCCGCACATATTCGTCCGTGATGATCCGTGCACATTTTGCCACCGCAATACACAATGTATAACGGTTGTACTGGTTTTTCGTAATTTCGTCAATGGATGGATAAATCATGTCTGTCTCTCCGTTTCTGCCACATGTGGCAATGATGATTCAAATCGTAAATAGTTTACAGCCCATATTGAAACATTTTTGGATACAAATGGCATTTCAACAGGGCCGTTATTCGAAACTCATGAAAAATAATGTTTGGCAAAATCCGTGTTTCGGCGTACCGAACACTGTTCGCTTTCCACAATACGCATAATGGTATCCGCACTGCTTTGCACGGACCCCTCGCGGTTGATGACCAGATAATCATATCGGTCAAAATACTCCAATTCGCGTCTGGCTTGTTCCAAGCGCCGCGCAATATCCGCCTCGGTGTTGGTGCCGCGTCCGCGCAGTCGCTGTTCCAATGTCTTTTCATCGGGGGGCATGAGAAAAATGAGCAAGGCCTCCGGAAATTTTTCTTTGATCTGCACCGCGCCCTGTACGTCGATTTCTAAGATGACATGAATACCGTCACGCAATCGCTGTTCTACCTCGCTGCGCGGCGTACCGTATTCATTTCCCACATAACACGCATGCTCCAGCATGTCTCCCGTTTCGATACGATGTGCAAACTCTTCCCGGGAAATAAAATAATAGTGCTTTCCATTTACTTCTCCCGGTCTCGGCGCACGCGTGGTGGCGGACACAGAGAGTGCATATTGATGGTTACGTGTCAAAATGTCGGCAACCACCGTTCCCTTTCCGCTTCCTGACGGTCCGGAAATAATGACGGGAATCCCCCGTCGCACACCCTGTTTCATTTTTTGCCTCCTTGACGGCCTGCCTTTGCCGGTTTTTCTAAGTCACGTTCTCCCACGGTCTTCTCTTGGGGCGGACTTTCTTCCGCATCGCCGACGCGGTTTCCGACCGTCTCCGTCTGTAGGGACGAAAGAATCACATACCCGCTGTCCGTCAAAATCACGGCGCGCGTACGTCTCCCGCAAGACACGTCAATCACACGGCCTGTTTCTTTTGCATCCGCCACCAGCCGTTTGACCGGAGCAGAATCGGGGCTGACGATCGCTACAATCCGTTCCTGTACCACCATGTTGCCAAATCCTACGTTGATCAATTTCATAGACAACGGTTCCTTTCCAAAATACACGCTATTCTCATTTTTTAAGTTCCAAAAATAAAACCGTCATCTCTCATCATAACGGGAAATCAAACAAACACACCTCACATCAAAACCGCACGGTTGTGGTTACTCGATGTTTTGTATTTGCTCGCGGATTTTTTCCAATTCACCTTTCACGGCGATCACCAATCCTGTAATCTCCGTGTTGTTACACTTGGAACCGATGGTATTGATCTCTCGGTTCATCTCTTGCAACAGAAAATCCAAGTTTCTGCCCACCGGTCCATCGCTTTGCAACAGGCCGTCGAACGTGTCAAAATGGCTGCGCAAACGTACGGTCTCTTCATCCACCGCGACGCGGTCCGCAAACAGTGCACACTCTGTTAAAATGCGATTTTCATCTATCGTGATACGCTGATCGCTCAGTGCCTGTTCCAGGCGCGCCTTGAGCTTGTCATGATATTCCGCCTTGCTCTTTTCGCTCAATTCCTCAATTTGGGGCACGATGCGCGCAATGGCCTCTTTTTTCTGCGCAATATCATTTTTCAGCCGTTTGCCCTCCGCTTCACGCTGGGCAAGAAATTGTGTCGTTGCCTGTGAAAGCACCTGTTGCACATCCGTCCAAAGTTGTTCCAGATTATCATCGGCCTTTTGCACCACAAACAACTCACGGTTTTCCGCCACGCGCATCACACTGATGTCATCAACCAGGTCAAACTGCTGACACAGTTCTCGCAGTGCCGCAATGTAGCTTTCCGCCATAGCCGCGTCCAGTCGCACCACACCACCTGTGCTTTGCAGCACCTGTTCGGTGATGGTGACATCCACCTTGCCGCGCGAAACACCCGCAGCGGATAAATACGCTTTGATGCGCCCCTCCATAAAACTCCAGGTGCGCGGCAAACGAACACTGCAATCAAAATATCGATTGTTTACACTTTTGATTTCTACCGTAAATTCACGGTCATGCACCACGGCGGTCGCCCTTCCGTATGCGGTCATGCTGCGGATCATTTCCGTCGGTTCCTTTCCTGCGGGCATTTGCGCGGGTTCCTTTGACACAACACAGTTGCCGCAAAAAGCTGAAATGAGATAGTTATACAAATATATTTTACCGCAAATCCACACGCGTGTCAATGGATTTTCTTTTGTTTTTGCACGCTTTGTCATGATTTTGTACCCGATACACGCCCCGTTTCGACAAGCGATTGCCATACGGCAAGAAGCGGGGCGCCCACACCACAATTTGAGAAAAGGGGTATTTTTTTGCGCAAGAATCTGATATAATAGTCATGGAAGAAATTTGAAATCACTACCCTGAAAAGCAGACATCGCTCAAACGGAAAGGAAACGGTATGGCACAAACAAATGCATCTGCCGCATATTCTCAAAGCATTTCTGCACTTTGCGCGTGGTTACACACAAACACCGCCATGGATGTTCAAACGAATGCACCGCTCAGCGATCACTGCACATTCCACATCGGTGGGCCTGCAGATCTGCTGCTCACCCCGTCGACAACAGAACAACTGCTCACATTGCTGCGCCAACTGCGTACCCGTTCCGTGCCGTATGTGATCATCGGCAGTGGATCCAATGTATTATTTGATGACGCGGGATTCCGCGGCGCTGTCGTGTTAACCGAGGGCTTACGTGATTGTACGTTTTCCCCCATGATTGCCGACGCGGTTTGTCCAAAAGATCGTTCTGCATCTTCCGGGGCAACGGCTTCCCACACCGCGCCCCCCGTGCTCGGTGAATCTGATACCATAACGGTTTCATGCGGCGCCGGACTCAAGCTCAGTACACTATGTGCCGCAGCGGCGCAAAAAGGTGCCGGCGGGCTTGCGTTTGCCTGCGGCATTCCGGGCAGTGTCGGCGGAGCTGTGTTTATGAATGCGGGGGCATATGGCGGGGAAATGGCACAAGTGGTACAATCGGTGCAAATCTTTGACCCGGAAAAAGACGACTGCTTGACCATTGCCGCGCAAGACTGCGCATTTGGATACCGCAAAAGTATTTTTCAAACGCATCCCTCTTGGGTGATTCTGTCTGCCACGTTGCAGCTTGCTGTTCAGCCCACGCAAACCATCCGGCAAGAAATGCAAAAAAATCTAACCGCACGCCGGGAAAAGCAACCGTTGGAATACCCTTCGGCCGGCAGTGTATTCCGGCGCTATCCGGGTCACTATACGGCGCAAATGATTGAACAAGCCGGGCTGAAAGGTGCACGTGTGGGAGATGCCCAGGTGAGTGAAAAACACGCAGGTTTTATCGTCAACCGCGGTGCTGCACACGCAGCGGACGTGTTGGCATTGATTAAACAAATTCGCGAAACGATCTATCAAAAAGAACAGATTTGGATTGAGCCGGAGGTGCGTTATATCCCCGCACATCCCGGTAAATCGGGTTGATCTATCACACGATCAAACATCATATTGTACTTTTTACATATTAGGAAAAGCGGCCGTTGAAAGAGAAAAACAGCCGGGACAAAGGAGGGGAAGCAGGTGTCTTATGCCGGAGAAGTACGGGAAGAATTGGCAACCCTATTTGTCAAAAAAACATGCTGCCGCCGCGCACAGCTGTGGGGACTGCTCCGTTTTGCAGCCGCACCGGACGGCTCGGTTCGATTCTTGACACACAGTCGTGCGGTGGCACAAATGACATCTGACCTCTTGTCTGATTTGTACCATGGACATAACACGCACATACAGGAAAACCGGATCGGATCGTTGGAAACAGTGGCCGCACTTGATATGCTGCAAAACAGGGACGTGCATTCCACCACAAATCACGATATCGGATCGACCAAGCTGCCAACAAATGAGCATGCGATGCACAACGATGAGAATTTGGAAAATGGTCACACTACAAACGATCCGTCAAACGGCTTGGTGATGGAGAACACGTCGGAACGTAACACATTACCGGAAGAAGAAAAAGATCATCATAAAAACCACGCATTTCGGTTGACCCTCACATCTCTTGACATGCAACAGCTGCGGACAAGCTGTGAAATTCCAAACGGGGCAATTTTGCCGGCGTTTGTATGCGACAAATGTGCCGCCGCCTTTTTGCGCGGTGTCTTTCTTGGCTGTGGCAACGTGACGGATCCTGCGCACACCTATCATTTGGATTTTACATTGAACGATGAATCCACAGCACCCGCACTTTGTGACGCACTGCAATTAGCGGGACTTACCCCGCCGCGTCGTTTTTGCCGGAAAGGGCAAACGGTACTGTATTACAAATCAAGCAGCGATATCGAGGATCTTTTGGCATATCTGGGTGCGACACGCAGTGTGTTTTCCCTGATGGACGCCAAAATCTACAAAGAAATCCGCAACGATACCAACCGCCGGCAAAATTTTGACCTGGCCAACCTGTCAAAAGCCGTCAGCGGTGCACAGGCACACCTGTGGGCCATCGAGGTGTTGCGGCATACAGGAAAATTGGCGCTCTTACCGGAACAATTGCAAACCACCGCGCGACTGCGCACGGAATATCCGGATTTGCCCCTGGCAGATCTGGCGGCAGCGCACGACCCGCCTTTGACCAAAAGCGGCTTAAATCACCGCCTGCACAAGCTTTTACAGTTGGCACAGGAAGAACAAACGGAATCGGGAGTAGAACAAATACCCGCAAAGAAGAGGGAACAACTGCAAAAAACGAGATCTTCCAACCAACACCAAAAGCAGTAACAACAACCGATCGGGGAGGCACGGCATGGACACAACCAACCGTCACATGGCGCAAACAACACAAACCGGCCCGGCGAACAACAACGCCGCAGAACCAAACAAAGAAGAAGCGCACGAAAATGTCATCCGCGCACAAGACTTTGCGCATCTGCACCTGCACAGCGCATACAGTTTATTAGACGGCGCGCTTCGCATAGAAGATATTCCGCGCCTGGCCCGCAAAATGGGGCACAAGCATGTGGCGATCACCGATCATGGCAACATGTTTGGCGCGGTAGCATTTTACAAGGCATGTATGGCAGAAGGGATTCACCCGATCATCGGCTGTGAGGTTTATGTGGCACCCGGGTCGCGGTTTGACAAGAAACGCATCGATGGGGAGGCTTATCACCATCTCATTTTGTTGTGCGAAAATGAAGTCGGTTACCGCAACTTGTCCAAACTCGTGTCGCTGGGCTACACGGAAGGATTTTATACCCGTCCGCGCATTGATATGGAGTTGTTGACACAATATCACACGGGACTCATCGCGCTTTCTGCATGCTTGGCGGGTGTGGTGCCCACTTGTGTGCGGAAAGGCGATTTTGACGGGGCACGGGCACATGCAAAGCAAATGCGGGACGTCATGGGCGCACAAAATTACTACTTGGAACTGCAAAATCACGGCATGAGCGAAGAAGAGGATGTCAATCGCTTTTTGTTGCAGTTGTCCGTCGAATTAAAGATTCCCATGGTGGCAACGAACGATGTCCACTATGCCGCCAAAGAAGACGCCCGGGCACAGCGGGTACTGATGTGCATTCAAACCAATACCACGATACAGGACGATACCGCCCCCATCGGCTTTACCACGGAGGAATATTACTACAAAAGCACCGAAGAAATGGCACAATTGTTTGCCGATTGTCCACAAGCGCTGACCAATACCGTAGACATTGCGCGTCGCTGCCAATTTGATTTTACATTCGGAACATTTTTGCTCCCCACCTATCCAACACCCGACGGCATTGATGCAGATACCTATCTGCGCGATTTGGCACAGAAAGGCTTTGAAAAACGTCAAGCGGCAGGAGAACTTGATTTTTCCCGCAACGATTTGCATGCATACCAAACCCGTATGGCATATGAGTTGGACATCATTTGCAAGATGGGGTTTGCACAATATTATTTGATTGTGTGGGATTTTATCCGTTACGCACGACAACACGGCATTCCCGTGGGACCGGGACGCGGATCGGGCGCGGGGTCACTGGTGGCTTATTTGCTGGAAATCACACAGGTGGACAGCATGAAATACGGGCTGATGTTTGAGCGCTTTTTGAATCCGGAACGCGCAAGCATGCCTGACTTTGATATTGATTTTTGCTATGTCCGCCGCGGCGAGGTCATTACCTATGTGGCAAAGCGATACGGCGCGCAACATGTCGCGCAGATCATCACCTTTGGTACCCTGGCTGCACGTGCTGCGATTCGGGACGTGGGGCGCGTGCTGGGCATGTCTTATGCCGAAGTGGATGCGGTCGCACGTCTGATCCCGCGCGAGTTGAATATGACGCTTTCCACTGCACTGAAACAGGAGGCGCTGCAAAAAGTATATGACGAAAATAACCGGGCGCATACCCTGATTGATTTGGCAAAAAAACTGGAAGGGCTCCCGCGTCATATTTCCATTCATGCGGCAGGCGTGGTCATTACCCCACAGCCGGTGATGAATTATGTCCCGCTGGCACAGAGCGGCGGGGTGACTGTCACCCAGTACGATATGGATATCATCGCACAGCTGGGATTGCTGAAATTCGACTTTTTGGGACTGCGATATTTGACGGTCATTTCCGATGCGGAAAAAATGATCCAGCGCACCATGCCGGATTTTTCCGTTGAAAAAATTCCGTTGGATGATGAAAAAACCTATCTGCTGATTGAACGAGGCAATACCGCGGGAGTCTTTCAGTTGGAAAGCGCGGGAATGCGACGCGTGCTCGGCGGCATGCAGCCGCGAGACTTGGAGGGCATCGTTGCCGCCATTGCGCTGTACCGCCCCGGTCCCATGGAATCTATCCCGCAGTATATCCACAACCGCCAGCATCCGCAAGATATTTCCTATCCCATACCGGCGCTCAAACCCATTTTGGACGTCACGTATGGCTGTATCGTTTACCAGGAACAAATCATGCAGATCTGTCACACGGTGGCGGGATATTCTTTGGGCCGTGCCAGTATGTTTGCAAAGAAAAAATGGAAATCCAAAGAAGACGAACGCGATTGCTTTGTGTTTGGTCGCACGGAAAGCGACGGTAGGGTGATCAGCACCGGTGCCGTTCATGCCGGACTGGATGAAGCCGCCGCCACAGCGCTGTTTGAACAGATGACCAAATATTCCTTTAACAAAAGCCACGCCGTGGCATATGCCTTTTTGTCTTACCGTACGGCATATCTGAAATGTCATTTTCCCGCACAGTATTTTTGTTCCCTGCTTTCCTCCGTGCAGGAAAATACGGAAAAAATGGGGGAATACATCGCAGATGCAGCTGCCATGGGCATTCCGCTGCTTTCGCCCGATATTAACGAAAGCGATCTGCAGTTTACCGTCGTACAACGAAAGGAAGGCTTTGCAATCCGCTTTGGTCTGTGTGCCATCAAAAATATCGGCGAACCATTCGCACGCCTCATCTTAGAGCAACGGCAATTGGCGCCGTTTCGCTCGTTCGAACAATTTATCGCACGCATGAGCAGAGCAGACTTGAACAAGCGGCAAGTGGAAGCTTTGATCAAAGCCGGCGCGTTTGATTCCATGTCTCATCGCCGTTCCCAGCTGATGGCAAGCTATGAAGCACTGATTGATTTGTATGTGCAACAACGAAAGCGTACGCTGCCCGGGCAGTTAGATCTGTTTCATGCATCCGAGCCAACCGCACAAACAGACATGGCCGATGACACAGACGTGCCGCCCTATTCGTATCCCGACATTCCGGAAATTTCCAACCGTCAGCGGCTCCTGCAAGAACGAGAAATGACCGGGCAGTGTTTTTCGGGTGATTTTCTGGATGATTATACCGATCATATCCGCGATTTACACGCAACGCCCATTTTAGAAATTCTACACGCGGTGAACAGTGAAATGGAAGCGGAGGACGATACAACCAGCGCCGATCCGTCCGATCCCGGTTTTCTAACATCCGCGTCATTGCCCCTGCCATCGATGGCAAACACAGCAAAAGGGGCATCGTCTGACGCTTTGGTATCTTCTACCGGAAAAGATAGTCGCGCGCAGCGCACAGGCGCGGCAAAGGAAGGGAAGGCCGCACCCTCACATCCCATAGATGAAACGCCGTCGCCGTTGCATTTGACTGTTTATGATCACATGCCGCTCACCGTTTGCGGGATCATCTCTGCGGTACAGTTCAAAACAACGCGCAAGGAAGAAACGATGGCGTTTTTGACACTGGAGGATCGATTTGCGCATATTGAGGTCGTTGTCTTTCCGTCTGTCTATCGCCGCGTGGTGGCCGATTTACAAGCAGGCCATGCCGTTGGCATCAGCGGAAAGTTGCAGTTGCGAGACGACGCCGCACCCAATTTGCTGGCACAGCAAATAACCCCGCTGTATTCCAACACCGCCTACCAAAAACACGCCGCCGCCACACAGATGGAACAAACACAACAGATACACACCAAACACGCACAACCTGCCACTACTTCGAAAAACAACACCGGAGGAATGATGCCCGTGAATCAGACAAAACAGCCAAATACGAACACCTCTGCACAAACCAATCACGCAGGCACAGAGAAAAACGGCGCCCCTGCCGCACAACCGCAAAAACCGCGTACACTGTATTTGCGGTTGGACACCATGGACGAAACCGACATCGTTTATCAAAAAACGATCAACCTGCTCGCCATTTTTTCCGGTCAAACACCGGTGGTGTTGTATGACCGCAAGAGCGGAAAATATCACCGTGACCCGCATTGCGGCGTGACTGTGACAGATTTCATTTTGACCCAATTTTACAATCTGCTGGGTGAGGAAAATGTCATTTTGCAGTAATCAATCCTTTCAGTTGCACGCCTGAGACGTAAAAAGCACCGTCAATCGACCGCGATTGTCTGGTGAACTTCCACATCACCAATTACAACAACGTAAAAGGGCTATTGGCAGTGGTTCTGCTTGTGATCAAAACGGTGTTTTACCATCATATCATAGTTACGCAAGGATGTTTAAGGCACCGGATGCAATAAATATACCGTTTGTTGCAATTTTGTAACAAACGGTTGTTTTTTGTAACTAAAAATTTTAACAAGTATTAAAATTCCGGCTGGGTAGTAACAGCGTATGTGACGTGATAAAATATATTTGACACAACGTCGATTTTATGAAAATGGTGAGAAAATTAAAATGAACTTACAGGAACTATCTACATCGGAACTGGTAGAGGAACCGGCAAAGCGGGAAGCGGTGGAACAGTTTATTGCAGAACCGTATCAAGCCTACAAAATCAGTATTGGAGAAAATGAAAGTATATAATGGGATAATAGGGTTGGTTGTTGGTGACGCTTTGGGCGTTCCGTTTGAATTAAAGAAGCGTGATACATTCAAGGCAGAAAAAATGATCGGGTACGGAATTTATCATCAGCCACCAGGTACTTGGTCGGATGACAGCAGCCTGACGCTTGCCACCGTTGCAAGCATAGGAAGAACCGGGAAAATTGATCCGTCTGATATCATGAAGCATTTCTTTATGTGGTTGAATGACGGAGCATATACCCCTTATGGAAGCGTGTTCGATATAGGTGGCACTACCCGAAAGGCAATTTGCAAATATGCACTCGGCATTGAGCCCTTGAAGTGCGGCGGGGAAAACCGTATGGATAACGGAAACGGAGCTTTGATGCGTATTCTTCCGCTGGCGTTCATTCCCCATACCATACAAGATATTTTAAATGTGGGTAAGCTTACACACGCACATGAGATTTCACAAACCGCTTGCCGCCTATATATTTATCTTGCCGGAAAACTTATTGAAGGGACACCAATAAAAGAAGCAATTTGTTCTTTGGCTTATCTACAGCCTGTTACGCAAATGGAAGAATTTAAGCGAATCGCCTATATTGGTAAACTGAACCGGGATAAAATCAGAAGTTCCGGCTATGTGATTGACACCCTGGAAGCCGCCCTTTGGTGTTTATGGGTAACCAACGCTTATAAGGATTGTGTTCTTACCGCCGTGAACTTGGGTGGGGATACTGACACGGTAGCGGCGGTAGCAGGCGGACTTGCCGGGATTGTTTATGGGTGTGGTGGTAAAAACGGCATACCCACCCGTTGGATCAATCAGATTGCACGTAAAGAATGGATTCAGAGTCTTTGTACTAATTTTGAAAATAAATTTCAAAACAAGCCGGGCAACGCGGACCGCGATGCGGGATTCAGCCAAGCTGTCGTTGCAGAAACTTGAACCATCTGAAAGCCATTATTTATAAAGCTTTCAAGCAGTTTTCGATCATAAAATCAAATGACCATCGGAAAATATGACATTCGCAAGCAAAGTAGTCAATCTGACCGATGCCGGAGCGCATGGGATTCCAATTTCAAAGACTGCTAAAAAAACTGTAGCCGGAAGGATTTCTCCTTCCGGCTACATACATATAGCGCATCAATCCGCCGTTAAGAACATCATAAAATTCCTGCGAAAGCCCGTTATATATCTTCGTAAATGAGATTTGTTTGCAGCTTTGATGTTTTTCTCATTTACATTTTATAATCATCTGTCGCCCAGCCGCAACTCTTTTTGTAAAATCGGGACACAACATGAAATTTACGAATTCGGGAATTTAGGTGCGCGGGTTTCGCAATAGATACAGCGATACACGGGACCCTGGGGATCGGTCAATTTGAAGATGTGATCCAGCTCCTGTTCGACCGATGTGATGCAGCGCGGATTTTTACATTTGATGACATTTTTCAAATAGGCGGGCGGCTCCATTTTGTCCATCTTTTCCAACTTGCCGTTGCGAATGATGTTGACGGTTGTGCTCGGCGCCAGATATGCAATCAAGTCAAAATCCAAGTCGATGACCTCATCGATCTTGATAATATCTTTTTTGCCCATCTTCTTGCTTGTTGCATTTTTGATGATGGCAACCGAACAGGACAATTTATCCAGCCCCAACAACCGATACAATTCCAAACTTTTTCCCGCGTGGATATGATCCAGTACGATACCGTTTTCAATGGGATTCACCGTCATGATAAAACACCTCCGTTTGTTTGCCAAGCCTTTTTGTCCTCAGATGTCGCAAATACAGCGATGGCGCGTATCGCGTGCAATACCTTTCTGCTGTTTGTTACGGCAGGGGCTTTTCTGTAATGCCCAACAACTTTAAGATCAACGCCATGCGAATATATTTGCCGTTTTCCGCCTGCTTGAAATAGCAGGCGCGGGGATCGTCATCCACCCCGACGGAAATTTCGTTGACACGCGGCAACGGATGCAAAATGCGCATGGTGGATTTTGCCTGTTTCAGTTTTTCCGGCGTGAGGATATACGAATCTTTGAGGCGGATATAGTCCTGCTCATTGAAAAAGCGCTCGCGCTGTACCCGCGTCATGTACAAAATATCAAGCGACGGCATGGCGCCCTCTAAATCGGTGGTCTCCACATACGAAATACCTGCCCGTTGCAGCCGCTCTTTTTTCAAATATTCGGGAATGGTCAATTCCGGTGGGGAAATCAGGCAGAATGACACATCCGGGTAGCGGCTCAATGCTCCGAGTAGGGAATGTACCGTGCGGCCGAAGCGCAAGTCTCCGCAAAATCCGACATGCAAGCCGGAAAAGTGCCCCATTTCCCGCCGAATGGTCAAAAGGTCGGCCAACGTCTGGGTGGGATGATTGTGTCCGCCGTCCCCGGCGTTGATCACAGGAACCCCCGCTTTGGTGCTGGCAATCAGCGGTGCGCCCTCTTTGGGGTGACGCATAGCGATAATATCGGCATAACACCCCACAACCCGGACGGTATCCGACACGCTCTCCCCTTTGGAAGAAGAAGAACTCTGCGCCTCGGAAAAGCCCAGAACCTGTCCGCCCAGCTCGTACATGGCCGCCTCAAACGACAACCTGGTACGTGTAGACGGTTCAAAAAACAGCGTTGCCAGTTTTTTGCCGGCGCACACGTGTGCATAAACCTGCGGACGGGCAATGATGTCACTTGCCACTTCGATCAAACGATCGATCTCTTCCGTCGATAACTGAAGAATATCGATCAGATGCGACGGTTGGATGTTTGTTTCGGGATGATTGAATGAATGCATAAAAACATCTCCCTTTTTTCCGATGATACGAAAATTTTGTCACATGGAATCGGCATCTATCACACCGAATCGCCGTTGGAACCCGGATGGAACGCCGTTTGATACGGCTCATCTCTTACTGATTTTTGTTTGAGATCCAGCTTTCATCCGAAGGATTGTCGCGAAATGCACGCAAACGAGGCAAATCTTCCGCTGTGATATAACCGGTTTGTGCCGCCACATCAATGATACAATCAAAATCAGTCAAGCTCACATTTTTCACATCTGCCTGCGAAAGACGATCCAATCCTTTTTTCATCCGATACGTGAAAATGCTCACAATGCCGCAGACCTCAGCACCCGCACCGCGCAAGGCGTCAACAACCTCGATCACACTGCCGCCGGTGGAAATCAGATCCTCGATTACCACCGTCTTTTGTCCGGGCAACAGTTTGCCCTCAATTTGATTTTGTCTTCCATGGTCCTTCGCCCCACCGCGCACATATCCCATCGGCATGTCCATCAGGTGTGCGGCAATGGCAGCATGCGCGATGCCGGCGGTCGATGTTCCCATCAGAATTTCCGCCTGGGGATATTCCCGCTGTACCGTCTGTGCGATCGCCGTTTCCACCAAAATGCGTTGTTTGGGGGCGGACAAAATCAAACGATTGTCACAGTAAATCGGACTTTTGATGCCGCTGGCCCAGACAAACGGCTGCTGGGGCCGCAAAAACACGGCACCGATTTCCAACAGCGCATGGGCGACCTGTGTGCGTATTTCCTCTTGCGTCATAGGTGTGATGGGTGTTTTCTGTTGTTCCATATCTTTTCTCCTTGCTGCGATTTGGCGCCGAATACATCCATTTCGGCGAACCCGTGTTCATCGATTATAACTGAAAAAATGCGTTGCTCCTGTATCACGGTCATTTTTGTGACCTGCGTGCCGTTACGCCCCGACAAATTCTCCGATACAGCGGCGATATGCAGCCACCGGATCGGGTGCTTGCGTGATCGGTCTGCCGACCACAATATAATCCGCACTCAATGTCTTTGCCTGCAGCGGCGTGGTTACACGTACCTGATCGCCCTTTTCTCCGTCAGCAAACCGGACGCCGGGCGTGACGGTCAAAAATGAGGCGCCACAATGCTTGTGCACCTGTTGTGCTTCCAGCGGAGAACATACCACACCATCCAGCCCCGCCTTTGCTGCGTTTTGCGCATAATGCATGACCACATCTTCCAATTTTCCCGTGATATTTAGTTCCTTGTGCATACGTTCTTCATCTGTGCTTGTCAGCTGCGTCACGGCAATGAGCAACGGTCGGCTGCCATCCGGGCGTGTGAGCCCCTCCAGTGCCGCCTCCATCATCGCAATCGTTCCCGCTGCATGCAAGTTACACATGTCAACCTCCAACGACGAGAGGACATGCATGGCTTTTTTGACCGTGGTCGGAATATCGTGCAATTTGAGGTCCAAGAAAATTTTATGGCCCCGCTCTTTGATCTCTGAAACAATCGACGGTCCCGCCGCATAAAACAATTCCATACCGATTTTGACAAACGGCTTTTCTGCGCCGAATTGATCCAAAAAGGACAGGCAGCGTTCCGTGCTGTCAAAATCACATGCAATGATCACATCTTTTCCCATGGTCCTCTATCTCCTTTTCTTTTTTGTCCCTGTATGATCAAGTTCTCACACTTTCCACACATCTTGAAAACCAATGGCGTTTACGTTGCAATCGCATCCCCGACTTTTTCCATTTATAAAACGACATCAAACCTTTTGTGTAAATATACGCGTTTGTGCAACATAATTTCAAGGTATTTTTTACACACGTGCCGCGCCGATGATATCGGAAAGGGAAGTGATTCCATATTGTTTCATCACCTCGGGCAGCGCCAAAATGATATCGCGACACGCATATGGATCAACCAAATTAGCCGCACCGACCTCGACCGCCACCGCGCCTGCCAACATCATTTCAATCACATCCTGCGCCGACTGCACGCCTCCCATTCCCACAACGGGAATTCTGACAGCACCTGCCACGTCATACACCATGCGCAGTGCCACCGGAAATACCGCCGGACCGGATAGCCCCCCGGTGCGATTGGCCAAAATCGGACGCCGGGTGCGAAGATCAATGCGCATGCCCATGAGTGTATTGATCAAACTAATTCCATCAGCTCCCGCATCTTCCACTGCACGGGCAATCGCAACAATATCGGTGACATTGGGAGAGAGCTTCACAATCAGCGGCTTGTGTACCACCTGTTTGACCGCGCGCACCACCTGTGCCGCATGTTCACAGTCTGTGCCAAAACTCATACCGCCGCCATGCACGTTGGGACAACTGATGTTCAGTTCCAGCCATCCCACCTGTTCCTCCTCGTCCAGTGCCCGGCACACCTCCACATATTCTTCCAAACAAAAACCGCCGACATTTGCCATCACCGGCTTATGAAATACCTCTGCCAAGCGCCTGAGTTCCGTTTGTTTTACCGCTGCAACCCCCGGATTTTGTAATCCCACCGCATTGAGCATCCCGGCGGGACATTCTGCAATGCGCGGCGTTGGATTGCCAAATCGCGGGTGCAATGTGGTACCCTTGAACGAAAAGGTGCCAAGCAGGTTGATATCGTACCAATCGGCAAATTCATATCCGTAACCAAAGGTACCCGACGCGGCAATGACCGGGTTGTCAAGCGGCACCCCGCACAGCGTCACCGCTGTTTGAACGGTGTCGGCCGTATCTGCTGCCTTTGTCGTATCATGCAAAGACGTTGTCCCTTTTGATACTGTATTTGCCGTTTCTTGCGCACCATTGGCGGGGTTGATATGTTGTGTCAATTTTTTTGATTCCATAAAATTTCCTCCCCGCGCAGCACCGGACCCTCTTTGCAAATGCGTTTATAGCCGGTGATTGTCTGACAAGAACACCCCATACATGCGCCGAATCCGCATGCCATACGTTGTTCAAAACTGTATTGTCCAATCCCGCCGACCGCTTGGTATACCGCACGCAGCATCGGTTCCGGCCCGCAGGTGTAAACGTATGAATACGCCGTTTTGGGTGGTAAGATATCGGTTACAAAACCGCGTGTGCCGCTCGATCCATCCTCGGTGGCCACACGTACCTGGCACCCCAGCGACGCAAATTGCTCCGTATAAAACACATCGCACGCACTTCGAAATCCCAAAAGTACTGTGACCTCTTTTCCCGCAGCCCGCAATCGTTTTGCCGCTTCATACAACGGAGGAACGCCAACCCCACCGCCGATGAGCAGCGGTGCGGTGCCGCTACATGACAAATCATAGCCATTTCCCAACCCACAGAGCAGGTCCAGCTTTTCGCCTGCCTGCATCTCAGAAAGACGCTTGGTTCCCGCACCGACCACCTTGTAAATCAGACGCAAAACGCCGGTATCCACCGCGCAAACGGAGATGGGACGCCGCAGATAACACCCGTCGATACGAATATTGACAAACTGACCTGCGGCGGTGATGGCAGTGGTATCCCCGCTCAAATCCATTTCATAAACATCTTTGGCGATACATGTGTGATGTTTGATGACAAACCACCCTTGCTGCATGTCAATTCCTCCCGCAGTATTTTTATAAAATATGCCTTTCTTTTGATTACCGTTGGTTAAAACCAAAACTTTTCGTGGTAGAACAATGCAAAAAACAACCTTGTGTTGATGTTCCCACGCAAAAGCGCGTCCACATGATCTGTTTCAACCGTCTTTTCTTGTAAATGATGCGGGAACACACCTATGGCGCCCCTCACTTTTACAAGCACACACGGTCACTCCGCGTCGATGGTAGACACACCGATGGTCGTCTCTTCCAATACATCGAGCAGAACGCGCACGGTATCAAGAGATGTGAACATGGTAACGTTATTTTCAACGGCGCACCGCCGGATCGCATATCCGTCACTTTCACTCTGTCCGGAGCTGACATCATGCGTGTTAATTACATAGGTCACGTATCCCCGGCGGATGGAATTCAAAATCTCATCGCTGCCCTCGGACAATTTGGCACGCACACGGGTACGAATGCCGTGTCCTTTCAAAAACCGCGCCGTTCCTGCCGTTGCTTCAATGTTAAAGCCCAGGTTGTAGAACCGACGAATCAGCGGCAGCGCCTCTTCTTTGTCGCAATCCGCAACCGTAACAAAAACCGTGCCGTAGTTGGCAACCTTTGTCCCCGATGCCTGCAACGCCTTGAGCAGGGCACGGGTGAGCTTTTTGTCATATCCAATCGCCTCGCCGGTTGATTTCATCTCCGGAGACAAGGTCGCATCAATGCCGGTAATTTTGGAAAAGGAGAACGCAGGAACTTTGACGTACCACCGTTCTTTTTCTTTGGGATAAATCTGTGTATAGCCCTGTTCTTTGAGCGATTTGCCCAAAATCACCAATGTCGCAATGTCTGCAAGCGCATATCCCGTTGCCTTGGACAAAAACGGGACGGTGCGCGAAGAGCGGGGATTGACCTCGATGACATAGACGTTTTCGTCTTTGTCCACGATAAATTGAATATTGTACAATCCCACAATACCAATGCCCAACCCCAGACGTTTCGTGTAATCCAACATGATCTCTTTCACTTTTTGAGAAACACTGAAGGTGGGATACACACTGATGGAGTCTCCGGAGTGCACGCCGGTTCTCTCGACATGTTCCATAATACCCGGCACAAATACATCCGTGCCGTCACAGACCGCGTCAACTTCGAGTTCCTTGCCGGAAATATATTTGTCCACCAATACCGGCGCATCCTCGTTTACTTCCACCGCCGTTTTCAAATAGGTGCGCAGCGCCGCTTCGTTTGCCACAATCTGCATGGCACGGCCGCCCAAAACATAGCTGGGTCGGACAAGCACGGGATATCCAATTTGTTCCGCCGCACGTACGCCGTCTTCGATGTTTGTCACCGCCATGCCGCGTGGCTGGGGAATTTGCAATTCCTCCATGATCTTTTCAAACGCGTCGCGATTCTCGGCGCGCTCAATCGCTGCAAAATCCGTTCCGATGATCTTCACACCCCGCTGCATGAGCGACTGCGCCAAATTGATGGCTGTCTGTCCGCCAAGGGAGGTGATCACGCCCATGGGCTGTTCCAGTCGGATAATGTTCATCACATCTTCCGTGGTCAGCGGTTCAAAATACAATTTGTCACTGGTGGTATAATCCGTTGATACCGTTTCGGGGTTGTTGTTGATGATAATGGCCTCGATGCCGAACTTTTTAATGGTCATCACCGCATGCACCGTAGAATAGTCAAATTCCACACCTTGCCCGATGCGGATGGGACCGGAACCGAGCACCACAATTTTCTTGCGTGGAGTCACCACACTCTCATTTTCCGTTTCATAGGTGGAATAAAAGTATGGAATGTAAGAATCAAATTCACTGGCACACGTATCAATCATCTTGTATACCGGGAAAATGTCATTTGCCTCTCGCATCTTCCATACATCATTTTCTGAAATCTGCCAGCACTGGGCGATATATTTGTCGGAAAAGCCACGACGTTTCGCCGCACGCAGTGTGTCTACATCATTTTTACCCGCACGCAAAACCGGCTCAAACGCAACGATGTTGCGGAATTTTTCCAAGAAAAACATGTCAATCTTTGTCGCGTTCCAAATCAAACTCAAATCCACGCCCAGGCGAATGAGCTGTGCGATGGCAAACAGGCGGTCATCTGTGCCTTCTTTGATATAATCCAACAGTTCTTTTGCGCTGTAATCATCGAATTTTTTCATGTACAAATGGCACACGCCGATCTCCAGCGAGCGCACCGCTTTGAGCAAACTCTCCTCCAGCGTGCGACCTACGCCCATGACCTCACCCGTGGCTTTCATCTGCGTGGAGAGCCGATTGGACGCCTGCGCAAATTTGTCAAACGGAAAACGCGCAATCTTGGTCACCACATAATCCAGTGTGGGTTCAAAGCTTGCCGGCGTGTTGGCAAGTGCAATTTCATCCAGCGTCATACCCACGGCAATTTTGGCAGATACGCGCGCGATGGGATAACCGCTGGCCTTGGAAGCCAGGGCCGAGGAGCGCGAAACGCGGGGATTGACCTCGATCAAATAGTATTGGAATGACTGGGGATCCAGTGCAAACTGAACGTTGCACCCGCCCTCAATTTTCAATGCGCGAATGATTTTTAACGCACTGTCGCGCAGCATGTGATATTCCTTGTTGGTGAGCGTCTGGCTGGGTGCCACAACGATACTGTCTCCGGTGTGAATGCCCACGGGGTCAATGTTTTCCATATTACATACGGTCAAAGCCGTATCGTTGCTGTCACGCATCACTTCATATTCGATTTCTTTATAGCCTTTGATGCTCTTTTCTACCAGCACCTGTCCCACCGGGGAAAGCTGCAACGCATTTTTCATAATGTCGCGCAATTCTTCCTCGTTGTCGGCAAAACCGCCGCCCGTTCCGCCCAGCGTAAATGCCGGACGCAACACGACCGGATAGCCGATCTGTTGTGCGGCTTCAATGGCTTGGGGAATGGAATGGGTGATGACAGAGGGAAGTACCGGTTCTCCCAGGGACTCACACAATTCTTTGAATTGCTCCCGGTCTTCCGCACGGGCAATGCTCTCGCTGCTGGTGCCGAGCAGTTCTACCTGACATTCTGCCAAAACGCCCTTTTTGTCCAGCTGCATGGCAAGATTCAAGCCCGTTTGCCCGCCAATCCCGGGCAAAATGGCATCCGGCCGCTCATAGCGCAAAATTTTTGCCACATATTCCAACGTCAAAGGCTCCATATAAACCTTATCGGCGATCATTTGATCGGTCATGATCGTTGCAGGGTTGGAGTTGACCAAAACAACTTCATATCCCTCTTCCCGCAGGGCCAAACATGCCTGCGTACCGGCATAATCAAATTCCGCCGCCTGTCCGATGACAATCGGCCCGGAACCAATGACCATGATTTTTTTGATATCCGTTCTCTTCGGCATGGTTTACCCCTCCTGTGTCTGTTTCGTTTCGTCCATTTGTGCCAAAAACAAATCGAATAAATACCCGCTATCCTGCGGTCCGGGCGCACTTTCCGGATGATACTGCACACTGGCAATCCGATCGCCGACACAGCGGACCCCCTCCACGGTGTGATCCAGCAAATTGATGTGTGTCAGCTCCAGTCCTGTCCCCGCAAGACTGTGGGCATCTACCGCGTAGGAGTGATTCTGGCTTGTCATCTCAATTTTCCCGGTGAGAAGATTTTTCACCGGGTGATTGCCGCCGCGATGTCCGAATTTTAACTTATACGTCTTTGCACCATAAGCCAGACTGATAATCTGATGTCCCAGACAAATACCGAAAATCGGCAGTTTTCCGCGCAGCTGCTGTACCAATGCAATTACCGGTTTCACATCTTCGGGGTCCCCCGGTCCGTTGGATAAAAACAATCCATCCGGCTGCAAGGCAAGCACTTGCTCCGCGGTTGTATTGTACGGCACGACGACCACGTTGCATCCGCGGCGATTGAGCGACCGAATGATATTGAGCTTGATCCCGCAGTCAATGGCAACCACATTGTATTTGTGGTTGGCGGTACGCGAATACCAGCGCTTTTTGCAGCTCACGGTCGCAACCGCATCATGCGGCACCGGTGTCTGTGCAATGATTTGCAGTGCCTCTTGGGTTGGCGTGTCAGGAGAGGTGAAAAGCATCCGGCGCGATCCATGGTCACGAATGCTGCGTGTCAACATCCGCGTATCGACACCCGAAACACCCGGAATATGATATTCTTCCATGAGTTCCGACAGCGTTTTCGTACAGCGGAAATTGCTTGGGCTGTCACAATATTCGCGCACAATCAATCCCCCGATGCTGGGCGTTTTGGTTTCGTAATCTTCATCCGTCACCCCGTAATTGCCGATCAACGGATAGGTCATGACCACAGCCTGGTGTGTATAGGACGGGTCGGAAACGATCTCTTGATAACCGACCATGGAGGTGTTGAAAACAATTTCACATACCCGATCTACCATCGTCCCAAAATGGTACCCGTAAAAGACTTGTCCGTCCTCTAATACGATTTTTCTGTCAAAAGTGCCGTTTACGCTTGCCATACGATCCTCCCGCCGACCATGGTCAGCATACATGTTCCATAAAGTTTCATCCCCGCAAAGGGCGTTGCACGTCCTTTGGATAAAAAGTGATCCGGATTTACTTCCCATTCGCGCGTCAGGTCAAACACCGTCAAATCCGCCGCCTGTCCCACCGCAAGATCAGACCCAATGCCAAACCGTCGGCGCGGGGCATCGTGCATCCGTTCGATCAAACAATCCAGGGTGATACGACCCGTTTTTACCAGATACGTGTAACAGGCCGCAAATGCGGTTTCCAATCCCACGACCCCCATGGCGCTGTGTTCCAGCCCCTTTGCTTTTTCCGCTGCACTATGCGGCGCATGGTCCGTCGCAATCATGTCAATTGTGCCGTCTGCCACGCCCTCAATCAGCGCTTCGCGGTCCGCGCTTGTCCGCAGAGGCGGGTTCATTTTGAATCGTCCGTCTTCCTGCAAATCGGCTTCGGTAAAGATAAGGTAGTGCGGCGCTGTTTCACACGTCACGTCCACCCCGTCCGCTTTAGCTTGACGGATCAGTTCCACGCTTTCTTTACAAGAGATATGGCACACGTGATAGCGACAACCCGTTTGTTTGGCACATTTCAAATCCCGCGCGATCTGTCCCCATTCGCTTTCACTGCAAATACCCCGATGCCCGTGCGCGCGGGCATAAGCACCGTTGTGAATGTAACCGCCGTGTAACAGCGTATTGTCCTCGCAGTGTGCACTGATCACTTTCCCCAATGCCGCAGCCTGTTCCATTGCCGCGTGCATGATCGTCTCGTTTTGTACGCCGCTGCCGTCATCGGAAAAACCAACCACGTGCGAACGCAATGCACGCATATCAGAAAGCGTCTTGCCGTTTCGTCCCATGGTGATCGCACCGAATGGGTATACATGTACACAAGCGCCGGCGTCAATCAGTGCCTGTTGCACTTGCAAATGTTCCCATGTATCCGGACAGGGTGAAACGTTGGGCATGGTGCAAACGGAAGTAAAACCGCCCCGCGCTGCGGCACAACTGCCGCTGACCATGGTCTCTTTATAAGAAAAACCCGGTTCACGGAAATGCACATGCACATCCGTCAAACCGGGAAAAACAACACACCCTGCAAATGGCAATACCACCGCGCCACGATCGTTCAACTGCGACCCGATTGCTTCGATTTTTCCGTCTTTGATCAACAAGTCTGCACGCCGCAGCCCCTGCGCCGCGTAAATTTGCGCGTCTCGGATCAAATACTCGTTCATCTCCGCGCTCCTTTCGTTGCCCTTGTTCTTGTCTTTACCATTGCCTGATTTTGCGATATTTACTGTGAGTAATAAATGGGTACAACCGCACCTGGGCGCAAAAAAATTCGCCCACCGTTCGGCAGACAACAAGCTTGCGGTCAAAAACGGCCCCCGCTGCGTACCGCAGCTTCCGTCTATGCCCATATTTTTTGTAGTATATCATATTTGTTTGCTTTTGTCAATCGTCTTTTGCACATTTTTGGACATTTCTCCCCAAACAACGCAAGACCCCATCATTTTTCCAAACGAAATAGCACCCACACGCGCATTCCGTTTCCCCAAAAAAGCAGAAAAACCGGATCATATGCAAAACCTGCACATGATCCGGTTGTTTCGTTTACAAATGATTTCCTATTTAATCCAGTTCGCGTTTCCCTGTATACAGTTCATAATACCGTCCTTTTTGCGCCAACAGCTGCGCATGGTTGCCGCGCTCGATAATCTCACCGTGCTCCAAAACCATGATTGCATCCGCATTGCGCACCGTGGATAGACGGTGGGCAATGATAAACGTCGTACGATTTTTCATCAATCGATCCATTCCGTGTTCGATGTGACGCTCCGTACGTGTATCGACCGATGACGTCGCTTCATCCAATACCAAAATCGGTGCGCGGGAAAGCGCTGCGCGGGCAATGTTCAACAACTGCCGCTGTCCTTGGGAAAGATTGGCTCCATCGCCTTCCAGCATCGTCTGATAATTGTCATTCAACCGCATAATAAACGAGTGGGCACTGGCCGTTTTGGCTGCCTCAATCACCTCTTCGTCCGTCGCATCGGGGCGGCCGTAACGAATGTTCTCCATCACCGTGCCGGTAAACAAATGGGTATCCTGCAACACCATGGCGATATTTTCACGCAGCACATCACGTTTGATGTCTCGAATGTTTACCCCGTCAATGGTAATGGTGCCCTCATCGATGTCATAAAAACGATTGAGCAAATTGGTAATGGTCGTTTTTCCGGCACCGGTAGAACCGACAAACGCGATCTTTTGGCCGGGCTTGGCATACAGCGTGATGTCCTTCAACACTGTTTTCTCAGGAACGTACCCAAATGACACATGCTCCAGCCGCACAAACCCTTTCATGTCGGGCATATCTTTGGCATCCGGTGCATCGGGTTCCTCCGGTGCCATATCCATCACGGCAAACACACGCTCCGCGCCTGCCAATGCGGCAAATACCGTGGAGGTTTGCTGAGAAAGCATGTTAATGGGCATGGAAAACTGACGCGAATAATTGGCAAACACGGTCAACGCGCCGGGAGTCAGCACTTGATGCACCATCATAATACCGCCCACGCCAACGGTCACGGCAAAACTAACCTGAGACGTATTGCCCATAATCGGGCCCATCACACCGCCCCAGAACTGCGCGCGAAACTGCTTTTCACGCATGTCATCGTTTAACTCCGAGAACTCCTCCACGCAGGTTTTTTCATGGTTGAATACTTTTACCACTTTCTGCCCGCTCACACTCTCTTCAATATATCCGTTCACCGCGCCCAAAGCATTTTGCTGGCCGACATAATATTTTCGGCTTGCGCGTCCGATGGCAGCACCGCCAAACAGAAAAATGGGGATAAATACCACCGTAATGATGGTTAGAATCCAGTTGGTGGTGATCATAAAAACAAATGTACCGATCAGTGTGATCAAACCCGAAACAATGCTGGTCATCGAGTTGTTCAACATCAAATCAATGTTATCAATATCGTTTGTAAACCGGCTCATGATCTCGCCTGTGGTATTGCCGTCGAAAAACCGCACCGGTAAACTTTGCAGTTTGGAAAACAAATCGTTGCGGATTTTTTCCACGGTATTCTGCGATACGGACAACATCAATTTTCCCTGCGTATAGGTCGTCACCACACCAACCAGATATATACAGAGCATCAATCCAAGCGCTGCAAACAAATAGGTCAAAACTTCTGCAAAGCGTCCTTGTGCAAAAATATTTTGTATCCAAGCATGGGAGGAAACTTTTGTAATGATTGCATCCGCTCCGCGTTCCAATGCGCCCGCAGAGGAAGACGGCTCTACGCCGGCAATGTGGTTGATAATCGGCGCGAGCATATAAGAACCGATCAAAGAGGTCGCCGTAGAAATCAGCATACACAAAACAACCAACAGCAATTTGCCCCAACTGCCTTTGAGATAACCCAGCAGACGACGGATGGTATGGCCCGTGTTTTTCGGTTTGCCGATTGCATGTGCCCCACGTCCGCCGCGCGGTCCGCCGTGTCCGGGACCACCGCCCATCGGTCCGCGACCGTTTTGCACTTTTCCCATCGATGCGTACTGGCGCTGTAATTCTTGTAATGTTCGTTTTGCCATTATGCACGCACCTCCTGCCGTTGTTCCATTTGAGAATCGTAGATTTCCCGATACGTCTCATTGTCCTGTAAGAGAGACGTATGTGTGCCTGTGGCGACGATTCCGCCCTCATCCATGACCACGATCAGATCTGCATCCATCACCGAGGTGATACGCTGCGCAATGATAATCTTTGTGGCATCGGGCAGGGAAGTCCGAAACGCGGTACGAATCTGTGCCTCTGTCGCCGTATCCACGGCACTGGTCGAATCGTCCAAAATTAAAATTTTTGGTTTTTTCAGCAGTGCGCGCGCAATACAAAGGCGCTGCTTCTGCCCACCGGAAACATTCGTACCACCCTCAACAAGGTCGGTCTGATATCCATCGGGGAAAGAAGTGACAAAACCATCCGCCTGCGCCAATTTTGCGGCAGCACGTACCGTTTCATCGTCTGCATTTTCATCTCCCCAACGTAAATTGTCTGCAATCGAACCGGAGAACAATACGTTCTTTTGCAGCACCATGCCCACGCCTTCGCGCAGGTGGTAAAGGGAATAGTCCTTTACATCAATGCCGTCAATCAGAACCCGACCCTGGTCGCAATCATACAAGCGGGGAATCATGGAAACAAGCGTGCTTTTGCCACAACCTGTGGAACCGATGATTCCAACCGTTGTATGCGCCGGAATGGTGAGATTGATGTCGTGCAGAACCTCTTCCGCACTGTTCTTATAGTAACGGAAAGAAACGTGTTCAAAACGAACTTCTCCGTTTTCCACTTCCCGTTGCGGCTGTGCTGCTTGGCTGTCATCCAAATCGATCTGTTCATCCAGCACCTCGGAAATGCGGCGTGCAGATGCCAACGCACGCGACGACATCATCAGCATCGCCGTAATCATCATCAAAGAAGAAAGAATTTGTGTGACATAGGTCACAAATGCAGACAAATCGCCGATCTGCATCCCGCCGATGGTACCTGCCTCATTCAGTACGATCTGTCCACCAAACCACAAGACAGCGATCACGGTGACATTCATCACAATCGTCATCACAGGAGAGAGCAGAATCATCACATTCATCGCGCGCAATCCGGCTTTTTTCAAATCGCCGTTGGCACGGCGAAACTTTTCTTTTTCATGGTCTTCTCGCACAAACGATTTGACCACGCGCACATTGGTCACATTCTCCTGTACGGTTGCATTCAGTCGATCTAGCTTTTCCTGCATGGCAGAAAATCGCGGAAAACCAAGACGTACCAAACTAAAGATCGAGACAAACAGCACCGGCATTGCCACCGCAAACACCACGGAAAGCGACGGACGAATGGTAATGGCCATAATCAGCGCGCCGATCATCATACCGGGGGCACGAATACTCATACGCAGCATCATATTGACAAAGTTCTGCACTTGGGTCACGTCATTGGTCAAACGAGTGACCAGCGAACCGGTGGAAAATTTGTCGATATTTGCAAACGAATACTGTTGCACTTTGCGATACACATCCACACGCATATCTGCTGCGAAATTGACCGATGCTTTGGCGCCGAAATAGGAACCTCCCACGCCGCCTGCCATCATACACAGCGCCGTTATGATCATCATTACCGCATAAAAAATACTTTTTGCCGTGGTCATCGTGCCATCTGTGCCGCCCGTCACAACTGCCGATAAAAATTTGGGCATCACAACTTCGCCGATGACCTCCACAATCATACACAGCGGACCGATAATAAAATAGGGCAAATACGGCTTGGCATATTTTGCAAGCTTCCGGATCAAGCCCTGTTGTTTTTCTTGTTTCAAAACGGTTCCTCCTGACTTGTATTTCGATTGGCTTCTCGTTTCATTTCAAATGTGCAAAGCTTTTGCATTCATCTTTTTTTCGATGACTGTTTTCAAATGTGTGCAACGATCCTCTCAAACGCGGAAAATACGTGTGGCTCCATGCCCGATTCGGTGCGATCGGATCGGATCATCCCCCCGTCTCCCCATATCGGACCCGTTTGCCCCATGCAAAGGGGGCTGTTCGACACTGCATCAAACAGGCAGGACGGAAACGGATTCTTCCGCCTCTGCGTGATCCGTTACGGATGTTTTCGAGGCGGTGCAAACGGGTCTGCATCCACGTCTGCCTCGCGCAACATTTCGTATAAATTTTCTTCCATGCGTTGCAAACACCTTGCAAAACACGCCAAATCCGCACTGTCTATCCCGACAAACATCTTTTGATTGATCTCATCAAATTGCTGTTTGCCGCGCTTCAGAAGTTCTGCGCCTTGCGGGGTGAGTGTAATTTGGTTTTGTCGATTATCCCGATCCAGCACCGTTTTTGTCACATATCCGCTCTTTTCCAGCTTTTTTACGGTTCCGGTCATTGCGGCAGGGGATACCTCCATGGCCTCGGCAATCTCTTTTTGCCATGCCGATCCGCCGTTGCGCTGCAAATACAACAATACCCAGTGCTGCGAACGGTGTGCAATGTTCTTCATGTATTTTTCAAACACCATGTGGTGCAACCGATCACACAAAACAAAGCCACGCTGTGCATGACGGTAGATTTCCCCCTCCGTCTGCGTCGCGTTTTCCGTCTTGGGTTCGTGCGTTTGATTGTCTCCAACCGCGTCACGTTGTTGCACAAATTTCATCTCTTTGTTTGTCTCTGCCGATCGCATGTTTTCTCACCCCTTCCTTTCTTTCAGCAGATCTGATTGTTCAATCATTAAGAGGTTAAATATTTACCTGTTAAATATTATATGGGTGCGTTCTTTTGCATTCTACAACAAATTGCAAGTAATTTAGGTTCTTTTGATGAACAGTCTTCTCGTATTCATTCACAATTGTGCGTTTTCTCACATCCACTTATCAAAATCAAAAGTTTTGATCGCGAAAAAGAACGGCAAACGCAATATTGTACGGCTGTTTTTCTTTTTCCACGCCTTTTTGGAGTTTCGCGGTGCGCATCCGCTTGTTTTTGACGTTTCCGCATATTTTCCTCTTCCAAACTTCCTGTTTTTCTGTGGGGAAAGGGTGCTATACTGTAGACAGACGCGGGAAATTACGGGGACTCCCTTCTGTTTTACGCGCGGGAAATTGTTCTTTTCGCATCGTATCTCTTTTGCTTGCAACATTGTTTTTGTTCCCTTTTTGATTCGATGTCATCCTATTTATATATGTTATATATAAAACATCCGTTTGATCTTCCGTACGTATCACTGCCATCCATGCAGCATTGCTGCAAACTTTCCCGTTTTTCGTTTTGTTTCCGCGCACATTGGTTATTTCCGTCAATTTTTATTATAGGAGGTTTAACAATGAACGATCCCCTCGCAACCGCCACCCCTTCTCGTTTTTCCAGATTTTTTCGCCGCGACGTCGCCGCGCTGGATGCCATGCGGCAAAATTTGTTGCAGGAAAAAGCCGCGCTGGCACAACAAGCGCTGGAACTGAAAAGTAAGATGGATCTGGGACGCATTCACGATCTTTCGCCCTCACAGCTCGTCCCCAACCCCGATCAGCCGCGCAAGGTCTTTTCCGATGCATCCTTGCTGTCTTTGTCGGAAAGTATTATGCAATACGGCATTTTACAGCCACTCACCGTCCGTCCGCTCGATTCTGCAACAGAGTTTTATGATCCATCCACACGTTTTGCCCTGATCGCCGGAGAACGTCGTCTGCGCGCGGCACAGCTGGCAGGTCTGTTGACCGTGCCCTGTATCATCATCGATGCCGATGCACAAAAAAGTGCAGCACTGGCACTGATTGAAAATTTACAGCGTGAAGATTTGAACATGTTTGAACAAGCCAGCGCCATTGCCGCGTTGATTGATTTGTATCATCTGACACAGGAACAGGCGGCAAAGCGGTTGAGTGTCAGTCAGTCGTTTGTCGCCAACAAACTGCGCATGTTACGCCTGGAGCAAAGCGATCGCGACTATATTTTGCACCACGGATTAAGCGAACGTCATGTGCGGGCGCTCTTGCGCATTGGAGAGGTGGACAAGCGCCGTACGGTGATGTGCACTGTTGCAACGCGACACTATAATGTCGCGCAAACGGAAGAATATGTGGAAGAAATTTGTCGTGCTGAGGCACACCCTTCCAAACAAAAGCCAAAGTCCCGCTTTATCCTCAAAGATATTCGTTTGTTTTATAACACCGTGGATCAGGCATTGTCCCTGGTACGCCGCGCCGGCATTGCGGTACACAGCGAACGCAAAGAGACAGATGGCGGGGTCTGTTGGACCATTCGGATTCCCGATCCACGATCTGCCGCACCTGCAGCAAAGTCTTAATGCGGATTGCTTCGTTTTTCTGTCCGGCAGTATTTTTTCCCTTTTTCTTACATTTTCATAAAAATGTCTGAATATCATAAATGACATATCCTACGTGGTGTTCTGATCAAACGGTATTTTCACTGTACCCATTGTGTTTGTTTACAAAATGTTCCACGTGGAACATTTTACCGTTTGCGTCATAAGCGCTTCTCACTTTGCGCTTTCAATGTAAGTATGGTTTTCCATAAAACAAACTGAGCAAAAAAGAATTCACAAGTTGCAGCGTAATATCATCTCTCCAGTCATCTGTACCTTTGCTACGGGCCACGGGCGCTTGACAAAACATGTGGTTTGTGATATGATGATTCTGTATCGACACGGCACGCTGTGCCGCTTTCTCAGAACATTTATGCTTCGCCCATGGGCGGATTTCATCACTGACCGCAACGACAAGGAAACAACATGAACAATCGAGCAAAAGTTATCGCCCTGGCAAATCAAAAGGGCGGCGTAGGAAAAACGACCAGCGCCGTGAATCTCTCCGCTTCTGTGGGAATTTTGGGTAAACGCGTTTTGATGATCGATATGGACCCGCAGGGAAACACCACCAGCGGGCTTGGCATCAGCAAAAAGAGTGGGCCCACCATTTATGAAGTTTTAATGGGAGATTGCGAAATCACACGTGCGGTACAGCAAACGGCCTTTACCAATCTTTCCATCGTCCCGGCGCACATATCTCTGGCGGGGGCTGAGTTTGAACTGGTCAGTGCCACACACCGTGAAAGCCGACTGAAAGACGCCATGGAGCCGTTATTGGATGCGTACGATTACATCTTTATCGACTGTCCGCCATCTCTTGGCATTTTGACCATTAACGCATTGGTGGCATCAGACGGATACATCATTCCGATGCAGTGCGAATATTATTCTCTGGAAGGTTTGGCACAGCTGGATATGAGTGTCAACAAAATCAAAAAACTTTACCATCCGTCTCTGACGCTGATCGGCATTTTAATCACCATGTACAACGGACGGTTAAACCTCTCCGTACAAGTTTTGGAAGAAGTGAAAAAATATTACGGGCCGAAGTTGTTTTCCACCCCCATCGCCCGCAATGTGCGCTTATCGGAGGCGCCCGGATTCGGTATGCCGGTATATTATTACGACAAAAGTTCGCGCGGCGCACAGGCATATTTGGACGTCGCAAACGAATTGATCGAACGCATTTGAAACGTTGTGCAGCATCTCTTCGTTACAACATTGATCGGGCAAACAGAAAGGAAACAATACATATCATGGCAAAACGACTGGGACACGGCAGAGGGCTTGACGCGATTTTTTTGGACAACGAAACGGAAGGGCAACAGGATGTGACCACGCTGCGTATTTCACAAATTGAGCCAAATCCCAACCAGCCGCGCCGCACGTTTGAAGAAGCATCGTTGCAACAACTCGCGGATTCCATCGCGATACACGGTGTCATTCAACCCATCGCCGTTCGCCGCGGAAAGAACGAAGGGTTTTATGAGATTATCGCCGGGGAGCGACGCTGGCGCGCTGCCAAACTGGCAGGCATTGTGACCATTCCCGCTGTCATATTAGAATTGGATGACGCAGCTGCCGCACAGGCAGCACTGATTGAAAACATTCAGCGCGAAGATCTCAACCCGGTTGAAGAAGCAAAGGCGTATCAAACACTGTTGGATACATACGGCATGACGCAAGAAAATTTGGCAAAACAGCTGGGAAAAAGCCGCAGCCAGATTACCAATATGCTGCGTCTGCTGGATTTGGATGAAGCAATCTTGCAAGCACTGGCTGCAGGTGCATTCACCATCGGACACGCCAAAGCGCTCTTAAGCGTCAAAGACCCAGCGGACCGTTTGGCACTCGCAAAACAGATCATTGCACAAGGTGATTTCAGTGTGCGCGCAGCAGAAGCTGCGGCTGCCAAATACAACCGCGCACGCGCACAACAAAACGTCCAAAATGATGCGGACACAGCGGAAAACAAGCAAGACGCGCCCATACAGACAGCGACTTATTTTCGCGCGTTGGAACAACGCATGAGTCAGGCACTTGGAAATCGGGTACACATCTCACGTACCGCCGATCAAAAAACCGGAGAAACGCGCGGAAAGCTTGAGGTGACGTTCAGCGGCGATACACAGCTGGAGTCGTTTATCAAGCGATTGTGCGGAAACGACTTTTTTGATGAGACAACCGACAGGCGCTAAAAATGAATATTTCCAATACAATGATTCATATATAACATTTTGAAATGGAAAAACACCCTTTTTCCATGAATCTGTTCGCTGCAGCTTTTGTTTGATCGTTGTGTACGCACAGATCATCATTTTCTGCTGCGGCATTTATGTTCCACGTGGAACATTTTTCCATTCATACAACCAAGTTTTATGGCAATCCATCCTGTTTGTAATACACAAATAACTCTGATTGCATCCATTCACAACAAGAAAAACGACTCTTTCATCGACAGGTTTTTTCCCAGCCGTCTTGGCAGGGAACAATACAAACACTTTCACACCGCAAACCCCCATACCTCTGGAAAGGAGAACGTTTTCATGCAGGAAATTTTTGAACGAATCGGACAGACCTTCCTCTCATTTTTTCAAACCATTCGTTTGGGTTCTGTGAATCAGCTCATTCTGTGCTTTGCTTTGGGCGCCATTCTTGCCAGCATCGTCGCATATTATCACAAAAATTATATCGGACGGCTGGTGCGGTACTTGCTGCGTGAAAACGCCAACGACCCCCAGAGCGCCAAGACTTTGACAGATATCGGCATGCAAAACAACCGTCTGTATCGTTTTTCTCTTCGGAAAAAGAGTACGCTGCGCCGTATTATTACCGTCATGGATGAAACAACAGAACATGCACCCATGACGGCGCAAGGAACTGCAAAAACCGCCGCAAATGCATTACCGTCAAGTAACACGAGCGGTTTGGCAGGAGCGGAAAACATCGCCGCCTGCGGATTGTACATTGCGCCCGGAAAAGCGACGGAACGTGCGATGCATTCTTATGCAAACCCCGGGAATGGTGCGAAAGCCATTGTATTAACGGTGATTCTTGTGACCATCGTTGCAGGCTTGTGCATTGGATTTTTACCGCATATTCTCAATCTGGTTTCGCGCACCGTGGAAATGTTTTGATAAAAAACACATTCTACGCCGGATGATGATTGAATCATCGCAGAAATAATATATTGTTTATCGGACAATCAATCTGTTTGTATCATCTATCATTCTGTCGTTGCCCAAAACTTTTTTCGGTATCCGCTTGGTCATATGCGGTGCCGACCACATCCGTTTTTTCACATTGTCTTTGAAACACTTCACCGCCAACGTTGTTTTATCCATCCGGAAACGATTCCGTATGGTCATTTGAAACGCGGAACAGGCGGCATGGGAGGTAACATGAACCAAAACGAAACGAATCAAAACGCCGGCGAGAAGGGGCAAGATACACTGCACCGTCCCGCAACACAACAAGCCGCCGACTCATCCACGCGTATCAACCAAACGGATGCGCACGACGGCGCCAAAACAAATACGCAAAAAGGCGCAAACGAACAACAAACGCCATCAAGCAAATCCGCAACAGCAGGAAAAAAAGCCAAAAAGAAATCACATAAAAATGTGTTCCTGATTACATTTCTTATCGCTGCGCTGGCGGTTGCACTGGTTGTTTTGGCAGCATATTTGCTCGGTTTTCGCTATCAGCGCGTGACTGCATCGGACGGCTCGGAAATCAAGTTTCTGGGTCGGGTAAACAGTGCGGGCATTGCACAATCCGGAACGTTGTATTTGTCATCTGGGAGCACGGCCAAAGTCTCTGCGGAAGATCAGACCATCACCTATTCCAACGGGGATATCTATCAGGGTTCTTTGAACGAAAATCTGTTGTGCGAAGGGCAGGGTACTTATACCTTTGCAGACGGCAGCGTTTATGAAGGCAATTTTTCCGGCGGATTATTCAACGGAGAGGGAACGCTTACGTTTTCCAACGGAGACGTATACGTCGGTTCATTCGTAAACGGCGCCAAAGAGGGACACGGTGTATATACCCGTGCAGACGGTTCCGTGTATGACGGAGAATTCAAAGACAACAAAAAAGACGGACACGGCGTATATACCTGGCCGGACGGCAGCAGTTACGACGGAGAATTTTCCAATGATCTGAAAAACGGGGAAGGTGTTTTTCACTTTTCCAACGGAGATGTGTATTCTGGCTCATTTGTAGATGACGCACGTTGCGGACAGGGTACCTATACCTGGAAAGAAAGCGGCGACGAATACGTCGGCGAATTCAAAGACAATACCATGAACGGTTACGGAACCTATACGCATGCCAGCGGTATCACCTTTGAGGGTTATTTTGAAAACGGTCAACGCGTCATTCAAGAAGAACAAACCGACGCAACCGCAGCGCCCGCTGCCACAGATGCAACGGCTGCGACCGCAGCATCATAACCAAATACATCCCCTTACATGTTTCAAATGTCCGTTGCGTGTAAAACCCAATTTGCGTAATCGCTTTATTCAGACAAGAAACATGCACATCTTGATTTATTGATATCGCATCCGCCCCACTTTTTGCGTTTATTACAATCATCAACACTTCAAAAGGCACCGGATGATTCGCGGTGCTTTTTGTTTGAAACAAATTTTTTATGATCGTACAGAAAAACATGTCGCTTTTTGTCTAAATGAGAGTTACACTTTTATATATATCACAATGATATCGTGTAATTTTCATGCATTCATACAAAAATTTCACACTGTCTACATCTTTTATTGCATTTTTTGTTTGTTTTGTGGTATCATGATTGCGCAGGACAACCCTGTATAAAACCATAAGCCGTGTGGTTTTTTTGGGGTTTATTTTACATGCAATATTTTGTAGTTTTTCCGTTTACATTCTTCTCTCTGCGTGTAAAACCATTATTTTGCAAAAACGACGTTTCCATAACATCATATGTACATCCGATTTGAACGGAGCAATCAGACTTCTTGTATCCAGCAGATTTCATGTGCTTTGTTCACCTGATCCAATGGTCATGATTTCTTCCGATATAATATTTGCACACCCATTGGATCTCCCACCCCGCGAACAACCAAAACAAACAACAATTTTTTTGGAAAAGAGGTGCCTTTTATGAAATCTGTCCCGGTTCTGAAACCCGTTCGCTTTCACACGAGTAACCATCGACGCGTTCATCGTTTTCTTGCGGTATGTGTCGCTCTGCTCTTGCTGTGCGCCTCTCTGCCGCTTGCTTCCGTTGCTGCGCCAACTGCAAACAAACCATTCTTGGTCTACGGCATTAAAAACAACGGTGCAACGCAATTGTACAATCCATACGATTCTTCGGACAACTTTTTCATCGGCGGCATTCCTTTTTTGGGGCAAACTGCGCAACAAGGCAACAATTATGATGCATTTGTCGGTGTGTTTTCCGTTTCAAATGCACAAACCTCTCAATCGGGCGATGACAACTTCGGTGCAGATATTGTTGCTGCAAAACCCCTGTACGCTTTTCTGCAAGGCAAAAGCTATACCCGTACTGTCGGGAGCGCCTACGTGCAAAATGTTGCAAACGACATGACCATCACCGGAAACAACTGGAGCGGTGGCGGGAATCTAACCGGTACCACGGCAACCGGTACGATGTCTTCCCCGTATGACACGTTGAAAATTTCTGCAGGAATTTTCCGTCTGCGCAATATGAATGTTACCACAACCTCATCATCCGGTAACTACAATGCGCTATATCTCACCGGCGGTACGGTGGCTCTGATTGACAACAGTTCCCTGTATGTCTCCGGCAGCGACGGCGGTGCGGCACTTCATTTGGATGGTGGTACGATCACACAAATTCGTGATACCTCCATTCAATCCACACGTACAACGACGACAACCACCGACCACGCCAGTGCACTGTCTTTGACAAATGCAGCTGCTCGCATTGAGTCCATAGATGGCGAAACCGATATTACGGCCTCTACCGGTCCAGCCATTTATCTTTCTGCCGGTATCATTGACAGCATTGCCACCACTGGAACCGTGCAAGGAGGAAGCGGCGGCGCGGCATTGTCAATACAAAACGGAACCGTTTATGAAATTTCAGGTGGTACCTATACCGCGGGATCCAATCAACCTGCTTTGTATATTGCCCCCGGCGGTTCTGTGGGAGAAATCAGCAACGGAACCTTTACACCCGGCAGTACCTCAAGCGTGGGTTTGCAAAATAACGGTTCGCTTGCCATTATCCGCGGTGGAACTTTTTATGGATATCAAAACAACGGTACCATCAGCGACGGTATTGTGGGAGGTACCTTTGACTTTACGACATATACTGCCTCTTCCTTTGCCGATATCAAATGGGATATTGCACCGTCAGCCATTGCACGTTTAGACAGCACCGCTGGAAACGGAAAGTTTACCGTTGTTGCAAATGACGGCATCACAGAGGGTACATACATCGGCAAAGCGCCTGCGAACACCACATATACCACTTCTACATTTGATGGAGAAACAACCTATACGGTAACCGGTTCAACGGATCCCGGCGATCCCGATCCGGACCCGACACCGGATCCTACCACAGAGGTGTCTTCCGACTACTATGTTTTGGTCAATCGGCAAAGTGGTTATGTGCTTACCGTTCCCTATTCGGCACAGAACAGCGAGACCGCTTGTCTCACGGTCAATGAAGCGAACGGAGGTACCGCACAGACATTTTATATGGAAAAAGGGGTAAGTACCTATCAACTGATCGCGTACAATGCCTCTGATCGTGTGCTCAGTGCACAAAGTGCTTCGTCCAACGCGTATTCCGTATTGAAAAATGACACCAATGCATCTACCCAGCAGTGGATTTTGACCAAAGCCTCCGGCAACGGGTATGTTTTGCTCTGTGCCGCCGATCAAACGCTGGCCCTGGGAGAAGTCGGTTCTGCCGCTTTTTCTATGGTCAGAATGAAAACCTATACACCGGCAGATACTTCCATGATTTGGGATTTGGCTCCGGTGAAATTTGATACCTCGGCCGTTTCCGGCAAAGCAACGCTTGGTACCCCAAGCGGTTATTCCTCCAAAAACGGTCCAAAGTATACCATTGCCGGAAGTGGCACGATGTACTTCCCGCTAAGCATGAGCAATACCACCTTTAACCGCTACCATATCTCCTATTACAGCTCCCGTCCTGTCAGCGGAACCATCAGCTATCGATATGGTTCCTCCACAGTCACGGAAACCATTTATTTGGAACCTTCCGACGCCAATACGATCTCGAATTTCACGGGTTTGATCAATTCCTATCTTGACGGCGGAAAGGGAAGTGCTGTTACGCAAATTTCCATTCACGCCAAAACCGGTAACGCCACAGACTTTGTTCTTTACGGCGTGACGGTGGAAAACTATACCGTATACGCTTCCACGGTTTATGTGGAAAACAGCAAATATAAAATCGGCGCATTGCTTACCATGGGCGGCGGGTTGTCCTACCTGGAGGACAAAACAGATGGTTTGAGCAATGTAACCAATCTGCTCAATCGCGCAGATACCGGTCGTTTGGTACAACAATCGTTCTATGCCGGCAATGCTTATGCCAACGACGGGTATCAACCCGGCTATTACAACGGACAGCTCTGGGGATATAATCCCGTACAAGGCGGTTCCAGTTCCGCCGCCGGCAGCAAAAAAAGTAAAATTGTGGATGTGATTGTATCGGACAACAGTATTTACGTCAAATGTATGCCACGCGACTGGGCAACCGGAAATTTTGCATATTCTTATATGGAAAATATCTACACGTTGACCAATGACGGTGTGCAAATTGACAACCGATTCTTTGACTGGTCCGGTTATACATTTAACGCGGTTGACCAGGAATTACCTGCCTTTTACACCATCAGTTATTTGGGCAATTTTGTGTGGTACGGCGGGACTTCCCCTTGGACATATGGTTCGTATACCAAGGAAACCTCTCTGCCGTTTTGGGGAGAAGTATCAGGCGGTGTTGAAGTCAATGCAGGTGTTTGCCGCCACTACCCATATGCAGCGGCGGAAACCTGGTGTGCATGGGTCAACAGTTCCAACTGGGGAATCGGCATTTACACACCGGGCGTCACACAGCTCTTTGCAGGCCGATATGCCTACAACGGATCTACCTCCCCCTCTTCTTCCGCAACCAACTATGTTGCACCCTTGGTGACACAGGCACTCACTCCTTATGGGGAATTTACGTACAGCTCTATGATCACCACTGGTAATATCAATACCATTCGCAATACATTTTATGATCACCAAACACTCACACAACAAGATTTCGCGAATACTTCCATTGCCTCTGCGGCGTCGATGAAAGTCGGAGAATTTCTCAGTCTTTCAGCCGGCGTGGAACCGGAAATGAGTTCTGATAAAACCATCACGTGGACTTCCAGCAATTCCAGTGTTGCGACCGTTTCCGGGGGATTGGTAGAAGCGGTCGGGGAAGGTTCCGCTGTCATTACCGCAACCACCGCAAATGGTCAGACAACACAGTGTACGATAACGGTAGCTGGTACGGTAACCATGGAATACACCGTCACACTTACCGATACAAAAAATGAAACGACCACGCAAACAGTGATCGCGGGCACACAAATTGTGCTGCCCGCGCCGCACTGTGCGGGTTTTACATTTAGCGGCTGGTATTGCATGCAAGACGGGAAAACGTATCCTGCAGGCAGCCGTTACACCGTACAAAACGACGTGCATTTTGTAAGCACATGGGAAGCCATCGTGACGCGTATGTTAACCTATCATGCAAATGGAGGCAGCGGCGCGCCGTCGGCACAAAGTGCATACAACGGGGAAACGGTATACATCAGTGATGTTGTTCCGACACGCGAAGGTGCCACATTTTTGGGATGGGCGGAAACACAGGATGCGACAACACCCGTTTATCAACCCGGACAATCCATTGTACTGAATCGAAATTTGACGTTATTTGCCGTATGGGAAATGACGTCGCAACAACCGGGAACACCGGAACATCCCATACAAACAGAATTAACCGTTTTGCGCCGTTTGCTGTTACAAAACTGCATTGATTTTCAATTCGGCGTACCCAAAGATCAATTTCATGCAGAGATCACAGATATCACCTGTACCGTTGTACGGGAGAAAAACGGAGAATTACAGGAAGCGCTGTCTTTGCAACCGGATGCGGAACTTTCCAGTGACACCATGTTGCTTTTTGCCTATCGCGGCATTGCCGCAGCGGAAATGACGGATGAAATGCAACTGACTTTTTCTTATCTTTCCAACGGAACATATTACAAGAGTCAAACCATTACCACCAGTATTGCATCGTACATCAACGATGTATTGATTCAGTCCGGAAATGAAAAAAGTCAGCAAAATACCATGCTTGTGGATCTGCTTTGCTATGGTGCCGCGGCACAAACATATTTCTCCTATCATACAGACGCGCTTGCCACAGATATTCTTTCCCCCGAACAGCTGGCACTGGGTTCTTCGCAAACACCGAATGTGGAAAATATAACCACGGATGTGGGAGAAGGATTGACACTGGTCAATCGTTTGCGCCTGGATAATCATGTACAGCTATCCTATGGAATTGCAGCGCAGTCTCTTTCGGTCAGCGACCCATCCACACTCTCCCTGCATTTGATGCGTGCTGACACAGGAGAAGTTGTGATTTTGACAAATCCAACACTGGAAAGCGGGTATTACATTTTTGATTATACGGGCCTTTCCACACCGGAACTTGGTGTGAAATTGACTGCACAAGTTTATGAAAACGATATCCCCGTCTCTGCCGTCCGTGTCACATCTGTCAACTCTTATTTGGCACATGCGAATACGGGTAGTGAAGATGATGCACTCTTCTCCTCACTTTTGCGCTTCAGTCACGCCGCGGCACAGTTTTATGGGGTATAATCATCCGATTGGGCTGATATATTAAAAGCAAATATCACATTGTTGAAAAACATTTTATCATGTGATCACAAATCTTCTCTCTTTGAGATTTCATTTCAGTTGATGTCTCTATGTAAAAAAACAAGGCAATAAAACACAAATACCATTGTGATTTAAAAAGCAAACGCCATGTGTAGATCCGTACACAGCGTTTGCCTTGTTTTTTTATCACCCGATATAGTTCTGTTTACACCATTTAGATGATTTCATCGCAACCACTATCACATTTTGATTTACTCTCAATTTTTTTTGCTTTGTTTGCGTAAAATCTCGAAAAAAAACAAGCCTCAAAGCCTGTGGAAAATGTGGCATACTCTTGCAAACGAGGGGCGTTTGTGATATAATTAGGGTATATAATTATATGTAGTGATTGAAACGGTATTTTTCCAAAAAAACGTTTTCCAATACAAAAATACGGCGGAACCATTTCTGTCTCATTTTTTGTTCCGCTGCAAAAGGAGTTTTTCTATGCAAGCGTATGACAATATATGGAAATCGGTATATTCACTTCTCGCAGAACAATATTCCCAGACCATTCTGCAGCTTTGGTTTTCCAATTTGGAACTGATTGCACTCAACGATCACTGTGTCGTACTTCTGACCAACAGCGATATGATCGCGGATATTATCAGCAGACGCTTTTCCAGTGTGGTAGAAAAAGCGTTTGAAACAACGATGGGATTTGAAGTACAACTGGTGGTTTTATCCAACGAACACAAAGACATCAATCGGGAAGAAATTCAGCAAAAATGCAATCAGAACATTCCCATCGCTTCATTTTCCATTGAAAACAATGACAATCAGCAACAAGTACACCGTACGGAACCGGATGATGTGACAAATACAACTGTCGGAAACGATACAATCCATTCCACAGCCGCACAACAGGTGCGTATCGAAAAGCCGTCTGACGTTTTTACACAACCAAACAAAACAACAACAGAGCCAGCCGATACAAACAGTGTATCTGCACAACCAACAGCAGACAAAACAAATGCCGCGTTTCTTTCACAAAGCCAGCCCATACAACAAACGCAACCCTTTGATTCTGCAGCATCATCGTTTTCCGCCGATCGCCCCACCACGTCGTTTCCGCTCTCCGCGCGCGAACATACTGCCGGTGATTCTGCTAGTTCCACAAACGGCTTTGGTGAATCTCCGAAAAAAGCGGTATTGTCATCCGAGATCGATTGGAGCAAGGACGAATCGTTGAGCTTTGTGGAACGGGAATATACGTTTGAAAACTTCATTGTGGGAAACTCCAATAAATTTGCCTATTCGGCATGTCTCGCCGTTGCGGATTATCCCGCCACCAATTACAATCCGCTGTTTTTGTATGGTCCCAGCGGTATCGGAAAAACGCACTTGCTTTATGCCATTCGCAACCGGGTGCGTGAACGCAAGCCACAGATGAGCATTGTGTATGTAAAAGGGGAAGAATTTGCCAATCAACTCATCAATGCCATGCATGAAGAGACCACGGAAGAATTTCGAAACAAATATCGAAAAGCAGACATTCTCTTGATCGACGACATTCATTTTATTGCCGGAAAACCCTCTACCCAGGAAGAATTTTTCAATACATTCAACGCATTGTTTGAAGAACAAAAGCAATTGATTTTTACTTCCGACCGTCCGCCCAAAGATATCAAAACGCTGGAAGACCGGTTACGCACCCGTTTTGAATGGGGATTGATCGCGGATATTCAACCGCCCGATTATGAATTGCGCATTGCCATATTAAAAAGCAAAGCAAAAATCATTCACATCGATCTTTCCATGGATATTTTGGTCTTTCTGGGAGATAAACTCAAGGGGAATATCCGTCAAATTGAGGGTGCGATCAAGCGGTTGCGTGCTTATCAGGATCTGACCAACGAAGAAATCACCTTGGAAAACACCAAAGAAATTTTGTCCGATGTCATGTCCGGGCCGTTGCCCGAAAATGTGAAGATCGAAAAAATTCTGTCTGCTGTCACAAAAAAATACGGTGTATCTCTGGAAGAATTAAAGGGCAAAAAACGCTCGCGGGAAATTGCGCTCGCCCGCCACATCGCCATTTACATTGTACGCCAAATGACAGAAAAATCCTATCCGGAGATCGGCAAAATTTTCAATCGAGATCACACCACCGTTCTTTCTTCGATCGAAGTCATTGACAAGCGCATGAAGGAAGACGTCATGGTGGAAAGTGAGGTCAATGATCTGATGCGGGAAATTGCCTCGATCTCTTAATGTGTATAAAATATATAACAAGAAAAACAACCGCATCGAATGACAATGGTCTTTGGATTTTATACAAAGCAATAAATGCTTGCATCTCACAAAGCAAACAGTTTCCAAAATGTTTTCCACAGAAAAGAAACAAAACGGATGTAACAAAAAACAGCTGACCGTGGGAAAAAATATCATCGGTTACAGAGTTTTTCCACTGTTTCCCGTTCTCGGTTTTCACATGTTGCAAAACAAGCAGTTGATTGAAAAAATGTTTTTGCGTATTTTTTATTTTCCACCTTTTCCCATGGAAAAACAAAAGAAAGCGTTTGTAAAACCTGTGTAAAACAAGTGAAAAATGAAGCGTCAAAAAGGACCGTTTTTTTCTCTTTTCTTTTCCACGGCAATTCCAGTTGTTTTGCCGTTGGCTTTACACATCAGGTCATGCACGAAAAGCCATATATTTCCAACAAAAACAGTGTTTTCCATTTTTCCACCGACCCTACTACTGCTACTACTATCCTTTTATACATGACATACACAATACGGTACCGTGTATGCGGTATCAAGTCAAAAACATACGAGGTATCAAAGCTTATGAAAGTCACATTTTCAAAAGACGTGTTGAGCGGTGCGGTACAACCTGCCATGGGGGCAGTCAGTACCAAAAATACAGACATTGTCATCAGCGGTATTCGCTTGACAGCCAAAGAGGACGGAACATGTGAGATCAACGCCTTCGATTTGGAAAAAGGCATTGTTTGTCACATTCATGGAGATGTAGAAAGACCGGGATCGTATATCATCAACGGCCAAAAGCTCTCACAGATTATCCGCAATATGCCGGGAGATATCACCATTGACGTCAATGAAAAAGCGCAAGCTACCATTTCCAGCGGTCATAGCCGTTTTATTTTAAATGTGCTGCCGGGAGAAGATTTTCCGAATATGCCGATGCTCGAGGGTGACTGGGGCTTTGAAATGGAAGAATGGCAGCTGCGCGATATGCTGAACAAGACCGTTTATGCAGCGGCAGGGGATGAAGAACCGCGTCCCGCGCTCAAGGGGGTCTTTTTCCATGTGGAGAATGATCGGATTACCACAGTTGCCACGGACAGCTTTCGTCTTGCCATGGCGCAGGCAAAAGCGGATTTGCACGCATCTTCGATGCAGAAAAACGATTTGGATTGCAAAGTCATCGTTCCGGCTAAGACTGTCACGGAGCTGATGCGTCTGATCGGAGATACAACAGACGTGCTTTCCATCTATGCCACGCGCAAACACATTATTTTTCAAAAGGGAGAATTGTACTTCTTTTCGCGGTTGATCGATGCAGAATATATCGATTATCAGAAATTTTTCCCGAAAAATATCAAGAGTGAAGTTTTGGTACCCCGCGACGCATTGCGGGACAGTCTGGAGCGTGCCAGCCTTGTGACGGAAGATCGGGCCCTGGGACAGGCAAAAAGCTATGTCAAGTGTTGCTTTGAGGGAAAATATCTGGATGTTTCATCCAACTCTTCCCTCAGTTCTGTTTACGATCAGATCGAGATGCGCTCGGAGTGTGAAAAGATGGAATTGGGATTTAGCTGTCGTTACCTGTTGGATGCGCTGCGTGCAGCAGATACCGAATATGTAAAGATTTCGCTGATCAGCCCCTTGACTTCCATTTTAATCTCGGGTGTCCCGCAGGCTGAAGGAGAACAAAACGAAAGCCAGAAAGAGAAGACAGATAAAACGGAAGAAAAGACGCGCGCATCGTTTGTGTTCTTGGTTGTGCCGATGCGTATGGTATGACGTGTAAAAAAAAGATCGGAGAGATACCAAAAACAATTGGTTTGTGTTTGGTATCCATCATGCATCAAAAAATAGTTACCTTGTGTCTTGCAAGTGAGACCGTGGTTAAAACTGTGATAATGCGATAAAGAGAGGAAAAGGCGGGATTGATGGTCCCGCAACAAAGAACATGCGCCTGGAACAAATTTGCTTACATCATTTTAGAAATATTGAGTCCGCGCATCTTTGCTTTTCTCCGGGTGTCAATCTGTTATACGGTGCCAATGCACAGGGAAAGACCAATGCGTTGGAGGCGATCGCTTATTTTGCTGCGGCAAAGAGTTTTCGCGGCGCAAAAGAGGCGGAAATGATCCGCTTCGGCGAAGAACGGTGTATGATGCAGATGAAAATGCAGACAGAGAAACGGGAGTTGACGCTCTGTGCCACACTGTTTGCGCACCAAAAGCACAAATTGGAAAAAAACGGCGTGGCGCTGCGTCGTACATCCGATTTGGTGGGACTGTTTCGCTGTGTATTGTTTTGTCCGGAGCATCTTTCTTTGATCAAAGGTGCGCCCCAACAGCGTCGCGCTTTTTTGGACAATGCCATTTCACAGCTCAAACCGTCTTATTTGTCCTCGTTGGTTGCATATCGGAAATTACTCAAACAAAAGAATGCATTGCTGCGTGATGGTGAGATTGGTACATCGAAGACTGCATTATTGGAAGTACTCAATGCGCAAATGGCGCCACTTCATGCACATCTGGTACAGACGCGCTGTAATTATCTGTCTATGTTGTGTGACCATACATCGCGGTTTGTTTGTGAAATGACGGGTGGAAAAGAGACCGTACAAATGCGCTATCTCTCCTCGCTTTTGCCGCAGGAGGAAAGACAAGAGGTATCGACTTTTCATAAACAAGACAGATCGGATCAAAACGTGTGTGAAGATAGTCAACAGACAGCGGACCAAGAGAAATTTGATACAGAAAAGGTACAAGCACACGAAAAAGCGATTCGCGCATCTTTGACAAAACAATTTTATGAAAGAGCGATGCAATTTGCCATGCGGGAACAACTGGCCAAAACCACATTGGTCGGTGCACATCGAGACGATGTTTCTATTTTGCTCAACGACAAAGATGCCAAAACGTATGCTTCCCAAGGGCAAGACCGCAGTTTGGTTCTGGCCATGAAATTGGCGGAGGGGGAGATCTGTCGTTTGTCTGCGCAGGATTATCCGGTTTTTCTGTTTGACGATGTGTTGAGTGAACTTGATCGCACAAGGCAGGCCTATTTAATGGGGCAACTGCATGGGAGACAGGTGATTTTGACGGGGTGTAATGAGGAGTGGTTTGATCGCTCGGAAATCAACCGTATTTATGTGGAAAACGGCACCTATCAGCCGAAAAACAATCAGACGGAAATAAATCAAACTGTATGATGCGGTGATTTTATATCATCGCATGATCGCACAAAGATGGATAACGGAACATTGAGAAGAATGAGTTGAGAAAATGATGCTGTTACACATAGACAAAGAAACCAAAATTCCCGTTTGCGACATTGTCGGAATCTTTGATTTAGACAGCGCAACGGTGTCTTCGATCAGTAAGCGTTTTTTGAAACAACAACAGGAAGCGGGTACTTTGTATACGACAAATCTTTCGTTGCCGCGTTCGTTTGTGGTGTGTGCAGAGACCTCGGGGCAGAAGATGAAACAGACTGTTGCACCGAAAGAAAACAAAGAAGCCATACAAAAAACAAAAGCATCAAAACAAACAAAGCAAAAGCGGAAAAAAGAACAGAAAAACAAAAAAAGCGCCGTATATTTTAGTGCAAATTCTCCGCAAATGCTGTGTCAGAAAATTCAGATGCAAAGTGAACGGTATGTGGTCAAAGAGGCGCAACGGCAGTTGTTCAAGCAAACAGGAGAAGACGGAAAACGGTTTTCTGATATGGAAAAACAACATTGAAAAAACAAAGAAGTATTGCTATTTTTCTTTGATCTGTGTTGTGTGCAATGTCAGAATCAAAATGAAACGATACAAAACAGCCCCATATGCTGTTTTTCATAACAATTTGACAAGATCAACAACTTCAAATAATTCAAACTTCACCAAATAAAAAAACAAAGGATAAGGGCAAAGATGACGTCAAACAATCACGAACAACAAACACAAACAAATGAAGCGATGGAATCGCACCATACAACGGCGGCAGATCATACAACAGAATCGCTTGACGAAGAACAGTCGGAGAACACCTCATCTGTGAATGAGACGGAAGAAAAGAAAACGGAACCGTTTCAGATCGACAGCGATACAGCCGTGGGCGACGCCGTATACGATGAAAACCAGATCCAAGTGTTGGAGGGACTGGAGGCCGTGCGTAAGCGTCCGGGTATGTATATCGGTACGACCTCGGAGATGGGATTGCATCATTTGGTATATGAAATCGTTGACAACTCCATTGACGAAGCAATGGCAGGTGCCTGTGACACCATCGTGGTACAAATTTTGCAAGATGGTTCCATTGAAATTCAAGATAACGGACGAGGTGTTCCCGGTGCCATTCACCACAAAATGGGGATCCCCACGCTGGAGGTGGTGTTTACCATTTTGCACGCAGGCGGAAAATTCGGTGGAGAAGGATATAAAATCTCCGGCGGATTGCATGGTGTCGGCGCGTCGGTGGTCAATGCCCTGTCTGAATGGATGGAAGTGCGAAACTGCAACGACGGTATGGCATATACGGAACGTTTTGTGCGCGGCAAAGTGGACAGAGCGTTTGCATGTGAGGGATCCTGTGGGGACGAACACGGGTTGTATGTTCGGTTTATGCCGGATGCCGACATTTTTGAAACGGTGAAGTTTAACTATGATACGATCTTAAAGCGTCTGCGTGAACAGGCGTTTCTGAATGCCGGTGTTCGTATCATTTTGCGTGATTTGCGCGGCGATGAAGAAGATCACCGCGAAAATGAGCTTTATTATGAAGGCGGTTTGCGGTCGTTTGTCGAATTTCTCAATGCCTCCAAAGAGACCATTCATCCGGATGTGATCTATGTAAAGGGCAGAAAAGGAGATTTGACAGCGGAGGTCGCCATCCAATACAACACCGACCTACATCAGAACATTCAGTCCTTTGCCAACAATATGAACACGGTGGACGGAGGTACGCACGTAGAGGGATTCAAAAATGCCTTGCGTACGGCCATGAACAATTACGCCAAAAAACTTGGGATCCTCAAAAATGATGAGAGTTTAAAAGGCGAAGATACCTTGGAGGGTATTTGTGCTGTAATCAGCGTCAAACTGCCGGATGCACAATTTGAAAGCCAGACCAAAGCGAAATTAGGCAACAGCGAAGTGCGAACATTTGTGTACGGGATTGTCAAGGAAAAACTGGAAGAATACATGGAGGAAAATCCGCAGATTACCCGTACTATTTTGGAAAAGGCACTGTTGGCTTCCCGTGCGCGGGAAGCGGCGCAAAAAGCACGGGAACAGACACGTAAGAGTGTATTGGACAAAGGTTCTTCGTTACCGGGAAAACTGCGTGATTGTCACGAAAAAAATCGCGATCTGACCGAACTGTTTTTGGTTGAGGGAGACAGCGCGGGCGGAAGTGCGACAGACGGACGAGATTCGCGTTATCAGGCAATTTTGCCCCTGCGCGGGAAAGTACTCAATGTAGAAAAGGTTCGACTGGACAAGGTATACGGTAATTTGTCGTTGATTCCGATTATTCAGGCATTGGGATGTGGGATTGGAGAAGAATTTGACATTGACAAGCTGCGTTACGGCAAGATTATCATCATGGCCGATGCCGATGTCGATGGTTCCCACATTCGCATCCTGCTGTTGACATTCTTTTTCCGTCATATGCCGCAACTAATCGAACAGGGACATATTTATTTGGCACAGCCGCCGCTGTACAAAGTGTTCCGTGGAAACAAAGAATATTATGCATTTTCCGACGAAGAGCGCGACGTTTATTTGGAAGAGCTGGGAGAAAAAGCACAGGCTGAGCGTTACAAAGGTTTGGGTGAGATGGATCCCGCACAGTTGTGGGAAACCACGATGGATCCTGAAACGCGTACCATTTTGCGTGTCAACATCGATGATGCGCAGATGTGCGATGAAATTTTCTCCAAACTGATGGGTGACCGTGTGGAGCCAAGACGTAAATTCATTGAGGAAAATGCGCGATACGCGGAGAATTTAGACATTTAAGAGCTCAAGCTTATGCCGCGAAAAATGATCGCGGTTGAAACGTGACGTACAAAAACGCAGATACCCATACAAAGAACTACATGGTGAGGTAGGCGGATATGAAAGTCATTACCGTGACGTTAAACCCTTCTTTGGACAAAACGCTTTATTTTGACGGGCGATTCACAACCGGTACGCTCAATCGTGCCAAACAGGCAGTGGAACATGCCGGAGGAAAAGGCATCAATGTGGCGCGCATGTATCGTCTGTTGGATTTGCAGGCTACGGCATTCGGTTTTTTGGGTGGTGACAACGGAAATATTCTGGCAAAAAAAATGTTGGCGGAACACATTGCTTGTCACTTTGTAAAGACGGAAATGCCCACACGCTGCTGTTACAAAATGATTGATCAGTACGGTGTATGCACGGAAGCAAATGAAGCAGGGGGGCCGATCAGAGAAGAAGAGTTGCGGCGACTGATCAGCGCCATTGACCGAACGGTGGAAGAAACACCGAGAAACGAAACGCAGGCGCGCCGTTGTGAATCAGAAGAAACCGACACGCATGTAATTTTGCACAGCGAAGCGGATAAGGGGCAAGCAAGTCGCGGCGACGATGAAAAGGTCTTTTCCTTTTTTGAGGGCGCCGGACAGATGGCACAGGCAGCAAATCAAGCAAAGTGTGCGGCACAAAACGGTGGGGAACGGACCTATTTGTTTTTGGGCGGAAGCATTCCCGATGGCATTAAACGCGGCATTTATGCCGGAATGATTGAAAAATATCAGACAGAACATCTCCGTGTGATCTTAGATGCCGACGGTGAGGCGCTGCGTTTGGGTCTGGAAGCACGTCCGTGGCTGATCAAGCCGAATCGGGAGGAATTGCAGGCGCTTGTCGGACGCCCGATAAAGACGGCGGAAGAAGTTGCACAAATGTCGCGGGTCATCAACAATGCGTATCATACCAATGTGCTTTGTACACTGGGCGAAGACGGTGCGGTCTTTACCGATCATCTTTGCTCGCTGCACGTCACAGCGCCGAAAGTTGAATTGAAGGGATTTACGGGAGCCGGAGACACGTTTCTTTCTTGTTTTGTATTTGCCTACGAAAAAAGCGGAGAAAATGTCAGCGCTGCCCTGCGGTTTGCTTCTGCGGCAGCTGCGGCAAAGATTGAGATGGTCGGCACGGCCCTTCCCGGTCGGGAACGGATTGTAAAATATCTGGGCATGCCCCAGGTGCGGCAAGTTGCCGGCTCTCTCAAAAACACGTATCCGTCACGTACACAAACGTCTGATTTCTTTACAGACCAACCGCAAACGGAAACCAAAACGCCATCGGAACAGCAAAACCGCGTGTGAACGCAGAAACGTATAAAAAAGACCAAACCGTTTGAATTTCAAAGAATATAAAAACGCAACGATTTAAATTCGGTTTATAAAAACAACTAGAAAAACCAAGAAAATCGTGTAAACAAGTCGTACAAAAATTTAGAAGAATAAAGAACAGGAACAAAAGCATGCAGCACAACGAGAACAACGATATTTCTTTTGAAAATCAAAAAATCTTGGATATCCATATGGAAAAAGAGGTGCAAAAATCGTTCATCGAATATGCGATGAGCGTGATTGTTTCGCGTGCACTTCCGGATGTCCGTGATGGAATGAAGCCGGTACACCGCCGTATTTTATACGCCATGTGGGAAGACCATTTGACTTCCAACAACCCGTTTTATAAATCTGCGACCACGGTTGGTAACGTGCTCGGCCGTTATCATCCGCATGGCGACTCTTCGGTGTATGACGCAATGGTACGACTGGCACAGCCGTTTTCTCTGCGGTACCCATTGGTAGAGGGACACGGCAACTTCGGCAATGTCGACGGGGACGGCGCAGCGGCGTATCGTTATACCGAAGCGCGGCTGTCGAAGATTTCCAATGAAATGATGAGCGACATTGAAAAAAACGAGGTTGACTTTGTACCGAACTTTGATAATAAACGGCGTGAACCCTCGGTATTGCCTGCGCGTTTTCCCAACCTGTTGGTCAACGGATCGATGGGTATCGCAGTGGGTATGGCGACCAACATTCCCCCGCACAACATGGGGGAGGTGATCGACGGTACCATTTATTATATGGAACACCCGGATGCAACCTTGGAAGAGGTCATGCAATTTATCAAAGGCCCCGATTTTCCGACATACGCAACCATTTACGGTACCGCCGGAATCGTTGAGGCATACCGTACGGGAAAAGGGCATATCACCGTACGTGCACGGGCACAAGTTGATGAAGACAAAAACAAGATCATTATCACCGAGATTCCTTATGAAGTAAACAAAAGTGAATTGGTCAAATCCATTGCCAATCTGGTAAAAGAAAAACGCGTGGATGGCATTACGGATATCAAAGATTTGAGCGGCAGAAAGGGCATGAAAATTGAGATCACCTATCGCCGCGACGCCAACGGACATGTGCTGCTCAATCAGCTTTACAAATATACACAGCTGCAAGATACGTGTGCGGTCAATATGATTGCGCTGGTAAATAACGAGCCGCGCTTGTTGCCGTTGTTGGATATTCTGCGTCACTACATTCGTCACCAGGAACAGGTTGTCGAACGTCGTACCCGCTTTGATCTGGAAAAAGCGGAACAGCGTGCGCACATCTTGGAAGGACAGATGATCGCCATCGACTTTATCGATGAGGTCATCGCAATGATCCGTGCCAGCAAAACCGTGCAGGATGCCAAAGAGGCATTGATGGCAAGATTTGGGTTGACCGATGCGCAGGCACAGGCGATTGTAGAAATGACACTGGGCAAGCTGGCCGGTTTGGAACGCATTAAAATTGAAGAAGAACTGGCACAAAAGAAAGCGCTGATCAAAGATTTGAAAGAGATTTTGTCTGACAGCGGGAAACTCCACGATCTGATCAAATCCGAAATGTTGGAAATCAAACGGAAATATGGAGATGAACGTCGCACAGAAATTGTGGCTGCAGCAGATGAGATCAATCTGGAAGATCTCATTGCGCGGCATACCTGTGTCATCACCATTACCCGCAGCGGATATATCAAGCGTCAGAACGTACAGGATTTTTCATCTCAACATCGCGGTGGGCGCGGCGTCATCGGCATGCGTACCAAAGAAGAGGATGATGTGGAAGACTTGCACGTGGTGGATAGCCATTCTCATCTGCTGTTGTTTACAGATGCGGGCAAAGTATATGTACGGCGTGCATTTCAGATTCCTGAGGCTGGAAAAACGGCAAAAGGTTCCAATTTGATCAATTTGATTGAGATGCAGCCGGATGAACGTGTCACCTCGGTTATTTCCATTGAGGCCTTTGATCCGGATGCTTATTTGCTGATGATCACACGATTGGGTGTCGTGAAGCGTGTCAACGTGACGGATTTTGCATATCAGAGACGCGGCGGAAAGATCGCGCTGAATTTGGATCCGGGTGATGCATTGGCGTTTGCGCGGCTGACGCATGGAGACGATGATTTGATCATCGCCACCCACAACGGACAGGCGGTACGCTTTCATGAAACCGAAGCGCGCGTGATGGGAAGAACTGCACGCGGCGTGCGCGGCATTCGTTTGGTCGGCGATGATTATGTTGTCGGTGCGGCGGTCGTCGAGCAGGACAAAACGCTGCTTTCCGTCACGGAACTCGGTTACGGCAAAAAAACACCGTTTGATGCATATACTTCTCACAGCCGTGGTACCAAGGGTGTTACCTGTCACGGCATTACGGAAAAAACCGGCGCGCTTTGCGGCATTGCCGCAGTTGGCGAAGAGGACGACGTGATGCTGGTCACAGACAGCGGGGTGATCATTCGTACGCCGGCGAAAGATGTGCGTACCTGTGGCAGAAGCAGTCAAGGTGTGATTATGATGCGGTTGGATGCAGACACAAAGATCACACGTTTTGCCGTTGTGCCGCCCACGGAGCAGGAGGACACGGACATCGAAAACGATGATCAGGCAAACACAGAAGCGACTGCAAGCGGTGAAAATGAGCAAACAGGTACAGATGCTACAAACAATGCGGCACCGACGGAAGAAGAGATTGCTGTAGAGGAAGATATCACACCGGATGAATCGGTATCATTGCCGTAGTTACAAAGAAAAAACAATTATGGCGTGAAGTCTTTGCGCAAGCAGGGAGCAAAAAAACACGGAACGGAGGGAACATATCATGAAACTTTTGGCTGTAGAATCTTCCTGCGACGAAACCTCCGTTGCCGTGGTGGAAATGGACGATACAGAAACACACCGTACATGCCGGATTCTGTCCAACCAGATCGCTTCGCAGATTCCGTTGCATCGTGTATATGGAGGCGTGGTGCCGGAAATTGCCGGGCGTGCGCATGCGGAGGCGGTTTCATCCCTTGCCTATGACGCGTTAAAAGAGGCGGATGTAACCCTGCAAGACGTGGATGCGGTGGCCGTCACGGCGTATCCGGGTTTGATTGGTGCGCTGTTGGTGGGGGTGAACTTTGCGAAAGGACTTGCCTTTTCCAATGATTTACCGCTGATCGCCGTGGATCATATCAAGGGACACGTTGCCGCCAACTACTTTGTGCATCCCGATCTGAAACCGCCTTTTTTGGCGTTGGTTGCCTCGGGTGGTCATACCTCGGTGATACGGGTAGAGGATTATACGCATTTTGTCACCGTTGGGAGTACCCGTGACGACGCAATCGGCGAGGCGTTTGACAAAGTGGCACGTGTGATGGGCATTGCATATCCCGGCGGAAAAGAGATGGATCGGCTGGCATATTTGGGCAATGAAGATGCCATTTCTTTGCCGCTTGCTGCCATTCATGATGACTCATTGGACTTTTCGTTTTCCGGACTCAAAACGGCCGTGCTGAACACGGTGAATCGCGCACGGCAACGAGGAGAGACCCTTTCCCCGCAGGATGTCGCAGCGAGCTTTACAAAAAGTGTGAAAATATCCGTGACGCAAAAAGTTGCATTGGCGCTGGAGCGGTACGGAGAAAAACAGTTTGTATTGGCAGGAGGAGTTGCGGCCAATAGCCATTTGCAACAGGCATTGCAGACGTTGTGCGAAGAAAAAAATGTCGCTTTTTACAGTCCGCCGCTTTCTCTCTGCGGTGATAACGCTGCCATGATCGGCGCGCAGGGATATTATGAATATTTATCGGGTGCGCGTGCTGCATGGTCCCTCAATGCCCGCGCAAATGGATAAATTCTGCCAAGATCCAACAATTGTTTCCAATTGCAAAAGATGTGGATATGTTTGTGGAAAAGCGTGTAAAAACGACGGAAAAAACGAAAAAAACCCGTAACTATAGGCTTTTTTCTGTGGAAAACTATGTTGAGAGTGTGGAATATCCCCAACATTTCTAAATGGTTTTTAAAAATGAAGATGACGAATCATGTCTGATCATGGTCCAAAACAGAGAAAGTAAAACATGAATAAAAATAGTACATAAATATAAATAAATGATGAAATTGCGCGGTTTTTTATCAACCATTTGACGGGAACATCTGATCTTGATGGATGGATCAAAAGCGGAAGAACGCAAGAACCGGAAAAAGAATCCGTCGATGGTGTGATACCCGATAGAGACAGCGCACAAATCCAATCAAATACAGGAACAATCGGAAAAGAAGAGAACGATGGAAAAAAAAGGACAAAAAAAACAAGGTGCTTTTAAATCATTGAAACAAGGGACACAAGAATCTGCTGCACATGCAAAAGAGAAAACGGTTGTGTCACGCATCGAGGAACATGATATGGAAGGCACAATGGCGGGAAGTACCGGAAAAGATGTGAGCGGACATGAGGGGAGCGCACGACCCAATGTTTCTCCCGCGGTGGTTCGCAGACTTCCGCGCTATTTTCGCTATCTCAGAGAGCTATTGGCACAAAATGTTTTGCGCATTTCTTCCGCCGAGTTATGTAAGATGATGAACATCACCGCTTCCCAAATTCGCCAGGATTTGAATTGCTTCGGGGGATTTGGTCAACAGGGGTACGGGTACAACGTGCGGTATCTGTATCACAAAATCGGTGAAATATTGGGCGTGGACAACAAATATACGGCAGTCATTATCGGCGCGGGACATTTGGGCGGCGCGATTGCGGGAAGCACCATGTTTGAGAAACGCGGGATGATGTTGGTGGGTATCTTTGACAGTGATCCACGCGTGATCGGGCGCAATTTATCCGGCCAAAAAGTGAAAGACATTGCACAAATTGATTATTTTTTGAGTGAAATTCATGTGGATGTCGCCATTTTAACGCTGCCGAAAGAAAAAACCAATGAGATGGCACAGCGGCTGGCCGCAGGGGGCGTGCGCGGATTTTGGAATTTTACCAACGCACAGATTGATCGCTCGAAATACAATATCATCGTAGAAAATGTGCACATGGGGGATTCTTTGATGCAGTTGATGTATGAGTTGACGCTCACGGCACCCAAAAAGGACGGCACACCGCAAGAGGAAGAAAACAACATTTGATGGAGCCGGGTGTGATCGGATGGATCAAAAATATGGTACGATTGGCATCATAGAAAAAAGAGGATAGAAATGACATTGGAATTTCAGTATGGCCGCGGGGTGTGTTGTTTGCCGCAGCGGGTGGCACAATATCTTGCACAAGCGCCCGGGGAGGCATGTCGGATTGTATTGTATCTGGCGTCCAATCCCCGCATGTGCCGCGGGATCGAGCGCAAATACAAAGAGATTGCAGCGGCGTGCGGCGTGACACCACAGGACGTGCGTTCAGCGGTTCTATATTGGATGGAGCGCGGCGTCCTGCAGCAGTGCACATCATCCGAGGAGCAGACAGAAGAGTCCTTGATGCAACAGGACAAGGAGGAGCCGGCGCACACGTCAGGTGCAGAACCAAGCGCGATGCCGGTAGGTAGTGCACCCCAAAAAGAAAAGGCGGCCACAAAGTCACATACAAACGGCCGGGTCCCGTTGCCATCGTATGCGGCGGGTGAGGTCAGTGCGCTGCTCGAACAGCACCGCGATCTGAAGGCATTGGTAGATGAGTGCCAGCGGCAGCTGGGAAAGATGCTGTCATCGTATGAAATTACGGTTTTAACAGGACTGTATGATGCGTTATCTCTCTCACCCCAGTATATTTTGAGTTTGCTTGCGTATTGTAAGCGCCGCGGCAAACATTCGGTGCGATATCTGGAACGTACGGCGTTGTCGCTGTTGGATGAAGGGGTAGACACCGTACAGGGTGTGGAAGAAAAGATCGCTGCATGGGACCGTGCACAAGATATGACCGTACAAATTCGAAAGCTCTTTGGATTGGGTGAACGTGCACTCACTGCAAAAGAAAAAACGGCCGTGGAACAATGGGCGAATGAATGGCGCGTACCGATGGACATGATTACATACGCGTATGAGGCGACAATCCATTATACGGGAAAGGCCTCGATTCCATATGCGGCAAGTATCATCAAAAGTTGGCACACGGCGGGGATTACAGATTTAGAGACTGCCAAACGCGCCGAAGAACAGTTTCAAAAACAAAAAGAAGAAACAAACGGCAAAAAGCAAACACAGGTGTCTTCCAAAACCGCACAAGGTCATTCAAATGAAGAAAAAAGCGTCCGGCGGAAAACGACGTCGCGCAGAATGGGCGATTTTGATGTAGACGAATTTCTGGAATTGGCGCTCAAACGTACATTTCGATAACGGTTGGGATGGTAGGTGTCTGACAGATACGTACAAAGGACCGTTGGCACACAGAAAAGGAAGAGCGGGACATGGGATACAGCCGGGAAAATTACAGAAAAATTAAAGAACAGTATAAAGAAAAAAGATTGCGTGCGCAACAGCTTGCCGAATCGCGACGGGTAGAGATCGAACAACGCATTCCCGAAATTGCCAAGATCGACCGTGCTTTGGCAGAAACGGCGATCAATATTCTCAAAGAAACAACTGCGGGCAAGGTGGGATTGGATGCGCGTTTGGCGCGTCTGAAAAAAGAAAACGAGGAGCTACAGACGATTCGCGGCGACATTTTGGCGCACCACGGTTATCCGCGTGATTACACGCAGGTGCAATATGAATGTGCGCTGTGTCAGGATACCGGTTATTACCAGATGAAATTGTGCCCGTGTATGAAGCGGGCGTTGACGCTGGCGGGATACGAAAGCTCCGGTGTGGGGGGCTTGATGCAGACACAGCGGTTTGAGACTTTCTCTTTGGATTATTACGAGGGACAACAGCGGGAACAGATGCAGGAATATTTTAACATTTGTTACCGCTTTGCCGCCGAGTTTGGTCATACCGACGTGAAAAATCTGATGTTTTCCGGTCAGACGGGAACGGGAAAGACACATTTGTCCACGGCAATTGCCAAGGTGGTGATTGACGGCGGACATGATGTGGTGTATGATACGGCACAGAATGTATTTGCTGCGTTTGCCCATCATCAATTTGACCGGAGAAATGCGTACGAGGACGAACCGGACGAAACGGAAAAATATTTTTCGTGTGATCTTCTCATTTTGGATGATTTGGGCACGGAGTTGACCAATCAATTTACGGTCTCCTGTCTGTACAATCTCATCAATACGCGGATCAATCATGGTGCATCCATGATTATCAGCACCAATCTCACCCCTTCGGAGTTGGGGGAGCGTTACGAAGATCGCATCTTGTCCCGTTTTATGGGCGAATTTCTTCCGTTGCGTTTTATGGGCAAGGATATTCGTATGGAGCGGCTGCGCCAGCGCAGGGAAATGTAATATGTTACGGATTTGACGTGCGTGACATTACGTGAATGTTTTACACTTGATCTCAATCATTTCACAAGGTTTTGCATACAATGGCAAAAAGACTTCCGTTTTGATGAAACCATGACGGGATACCCGAAAAAGGAGGGCGTGCGTCTTGATCAAATTATTGTTACGCCTGTTTATCAAAGACGCGGCGCACACACGCGATACGCGCGTACGTACGGCGCATGTGATGTTATCCGCAGTGTTGGGCATTTGCTGCAACACTGCGTTGTTTCTTTTGAAATTTTTCATTGGCATGGCGGCAAAATCCGTGGCCATCACCTCAGATGCGTGGAACAACTTATCGGATATGAGCACATCGGTCATTTCCGCCATCGGTGCGCGCATGAGTCGGCAACGCCCGGATCACACCCATCCGTTCGGACATGGCAGGATTGAATATGTTTCCAGTCTCATTGTTGCATTTATGATTTGCATGGTGGGATTGGAACAGTTGCGCACGGCGGTGGAAAAGCTCCCGCATCCTGACGCGTTGCAGCTGTCGCCCATCGCTTGGGTGCTTCTGGTTGCCTCGGTTCTGGTCAAACTTTGGATGTTTTCTTATAATCGGTATTTGGCGCGTCGGGTGGATTCCACCGTGCTTGCGGCCACAAGTGCGGATAGCTTGAGCGACGTGACGGCCACGACGGCTGTTATTTTGGCGTCTGTATTGTCGCAGTATGTGTTTCCCACCTGTCCGTTCTCGATTGACGGTGCAATGGGTATTGTGGTGTCTCTGTTGATTTTACGATCCGGATGGGGCGTGGCGCGGGATACCATCAATCGATTGCTGGGTACCTCTCCGGATCCGCAGACCGTAGAAGAAATTACGAAAATGGTGCAAAGCGGACGTGACATTGTGGGCATGCATGACTTGGTGATACACGATTACGGCCCCGGCCGGTGTTTTGCCACGGTGCATGCGGAGGTTCCGGCAAACGGAGACCTCGTCGCGTTGCATACAGAGATTGACCGGATTGAAACGCAAGTGTTGGAGCAGACCGGAACGGAGTTGGTCATTCATATGGATCCGGTTCGCGTTGGCGATCGCGACACAGATGCCCTGAAAGCACATGTCAGCCAAATGCTGGTTGCTGCCAACCCGTTGTATTCCATGCATGATTTCCAGACCATTGATGCGGGTGGGGAAATACAGATCTCGTTTGATATGGTTGTTCCCGCACAGGAAAAAGCAGAGAAAACCGCAGAACACGTGGCGCAAATTTCCCGTCAAATTGAGGATTTGAACGAAAAATATGTTGCAGTCATTCGCATTGATGCGGATGTCGGACAGCCGCAGGCATGGGAAAAGTTGCAAACATCAGCGTCGGCGCCGCAACCGTCGTCTCAACCAAAATCGACAGCGCAAACGGATCAGACAAAAGCGACAACCCAAGAAGATGTCTCTGTAAATTCGGATAACGGGACAAAAGAACAATCAAAGGATCCCGATACAAATGCGGACGAAAGTGGGGAACAGCAAAAAGAAGCGGGAGAAGAAACATCCCCCCGACAGTAACAGATATGAAAAAAACAAGCCTTGCGGTGTAATCTGCAAGGCTTGTTTGGTCATTGATCATATACAACCTTAATATGTATCACGAAAAGTTAAAAACAGCGGCTCCGCTTTTCTGCGGAACCGCTGTTTTTAATGGCTGCAACTTGTTTTACACTGGTTTAGATCTGTGCCACGGTTTTCTGCTTTTTGAAAATTTTAGATCTTTCATAACACACGCAGTAAAAGATAAACCACAATTCCCATGGCACAAAATAATAAAAACAAGCTTGCTGCCCAGCTTAACAAATACGCTGTATTTTCCTGCCAAAGTTGTCTATTCTCCTCTGAAACCGACTTTTTATTTGTTTGATAGGAAGAAACAGGGATTTGATATGTATCCGACGGTACTTTCTTTTGACGTGTTGTGCGCAAACGTGTTGTTTGTAATACCTTTCGCAGTTGTGCCAACGGATCGGTGCGCGATAAAATGCGCTGGTGCATCGTTTCAATTTCTTTGATGTCTTCTTGCGTGCACAGGGGTTTTTCCATGGTGCCAACTTCATGCGTCAGACGATTACGCAAATGCCGCAAGGCGATGAGTTGGTTTAGATCATGATCCCAACCGGGGATACGCCGTCTGCCGATTGCGGACTGTTGTTTGAGGTCATCAATATAGCTGGTCACACCTTTATTATCGTCATATAGTTCTTGACATAGTTTATCTAATCGTTTATATGTTTCCAAGAATGCTACATTTCGTTGATCCATCGGTATATTGTCCCTTTCCATACAACATCAAATGATACTTCGCAAAAAAATGCTGCCTATCATTGGTAAAAAGCACAAAAGCCAATCTTGACATAGATATTTTCATGCAGTCAAAAAATAAATCCCAAATGCACAGTATGTCCTATGTCGCAAGACAAACAAACGAGTAGAAAAATCATCTTTCTATTTGTAGATGTGGTCGGACCTTCGTCAATCAAAAAGACGACGCGCAGGATTGATTCCGGATCTTATATGAAAAATGTTACAAGGAAACACGCTGACCTCTAAAAAGGATTCATTTTGACACGTTACTTCATTATAACACAAATATGAGCAAAAAACAAATAAAAAGAGTTTCAGATACACTGAAGGTGCAAAAATATAGATGTTGGACAATCAAATAAAAAAGTAGAAGGATATGGTCTCATTGTCTATGGTTGGATTTAAAACACAACAACATAGCGCAGAGAGCCACATCCTTCATAAGGAACATGGTCATTCAAAATACAGCATATTGAAGATCGATCAGGACATCTGTTGGCATGCACCTTGCCAACCGTGTCGACTGAAAAAACAGGATAAACCGATTGAATTTCTATTTTCAAAAACATACAGGGACGGAAGAGCAATCTGCCCTTACCAATTTCCACGATCTTATCATTATTCTTACCGGTGCCTGGCGACAGATTCACCATTCTTACCCGATGCCGTACAGTTCCATCCAGTCATTGACCTGTAAAAGATAAGCAATCATTTGCGGCCCTGCCATCAGTTGACCGAACCATGGCTTGCCGTAATCCTTTGGCTGCGCGAGAAATTGTGCAGCCTTTTTTGGGTCTAAAAAGCGATGGATCGGTGCGTGCGGGTTGGCGAGCACTTGTTCAAAGCGCTTTGTCAGCAAAGCTTCGTATACCGGTGAATAGGTCTTAGGGTACGGACTTTTCTTTCGATACAATAGCTGTGGCGGAAGAAGATCCTTGCAGGCATCCCGCAGCAGCTTTTTTTCCATGCCGTTTTCATATTTCATGCTCCAAGGCACGTTGTACAGATACTCCACAATCCGGTGATCTGCAAACGGCACCCGTGCCTCCAACCCCCAGGACATACTGGTACGATCCATCCGATCCAGCAAAGTTTGCATAAACCAGCGCATATTCAGATAACTCATTTCCCGTCGGCGTCGAACCTCTTTTGGCTCCTCTGGGAGAAACGGAACCTGGGAAAGGGTATCCAGGTATTTTTGTCTTACGTACTCTTCCAGGTTCAAAACGCGAATGGTTTCGTCCGACAGCAGGGCGGTTCTGGCCGAAAGGTCGGCGGACCACGGGAATCCGTCTACGTGCAACAAATCCTCTCGATAAAACCAGGGGTAGCCGCCGAAAATTTCATCTGCACATTCCCCGGTTAGCGCCACTTTATTGTGCTGCTTGACCAGGCCGCAAAAATAGAGAAGAGATGCGTCTACATCGGTCATTCCCGGCAGATCTTTCATTCGAACTGCGTCTTTTAGCATATCCGCTAAGGTGGCTTCGTCACATTCAAGGTAGGTGTGGTGAAGAGGATAGAGGGCAAGAACTTGGTCTACATAGGGGCGGTCGCGTGTGGGTTGGAAGGCATTGGGTTGAAAGCTGGTGTCATTATGCGTAAAGTCAAACGAAAATGTGTTGAGCGTAAGACCCTTTGATTGCAGTTGTTGAGAGGCTATCGCGGTGACGACACTGGAATCAATCCCACCCGATAAAAAGCTGCACACCGGAACATCGGACACCAGCTGTCTTTTGACTGCGTCCCGCAGCAACCAGGATACGGTTTCAACCGTTTGTGCATAGTTGTCTGTATGCGGTTTTGCCTCAAGTGACCAATAGGGAAATTCTTTTGTCTTCTCGGGGGAATACTCCAAAATGCATCCCGGCTTTACCTCACGTAACCCATGGAATACGCCGCAGCCCGGTGTTCTTGCCGGACCCAGTCCAAAGATTTCTCTAAAACTGTCCAAGTCCGCCTGTGGTTGAATCTGCGGGTGTGCAAACAGGGCTTTGGGCTCTGAGCCAAATACAAGGGTATCCCCTTTTATGGCATAAAACAGGGGTTTAACCCCAAGCCGGTCGCGGCAGAGAAACAAGGCGTTTTGCTTTGCGTCCCAAATGGCGAAGGCAAAAATTCCGTTGAGCTGTTTTGCCACCTCCATGCCATATTCCATATATCCATAAAGAATCACTTCCGTATCGCAGGTGGTTTCAAAGCGGCAGCCGCGACGGATCAGATCCTGTTTCAATTCTTCCGCGTTATAAATTTCCCCGTTGTAGACGATTCCATAATCCCAGTCTCCTCGTTTTCGCAGCATGGGTTGCGCACCGCCGGATAAATCTCGGATGGAGAGACGGGTATGGGAAAGGCCGACATTGTGCTGCAGATATTCTCCTGTCTGATCGTTTCCCCGGTGTGCGATCGTTGTTCGCATCCGCACCAGGACCTGTTTCCACATCTCAGCATCTTGAAGAAAATCTTCTTGAAAATTACAAAATCCGGCAATTCCACACATAAAAACACCCCTCAATGAAAAATGCAAAGTGCTTTTCCTTTCGATACGCAACCTTGCTTCTTTGTATCAGTATATTACGGTTCCATTGTTCTGACACCATGCCGGCACGGGGCTGTGACTGCAGGCCGGGAAAATCATGAAAGGGGAACAATCCCAATCACCTTGGAGGATCATTTGAATCTTTTCGATAAAACCTTTTTCAAATTTTTTGTCCAAAATCGCGCGAATCCGAAAAAAAGAAAAAAGGGCCGACAATTTTGTCAACCCTTCATGGCTGGGATAGCTGGACTCGAACCAGCGAAATGCAAGAGTCAAAGTCTTGTGCCTTAACCAACTTGGCTATATCCCAATAATTCGTTTCTCAAGTATAGCACATTTTTTTATGCTTGTCAATCATTTATGGGAGTTTTTTTCCCGCGAAACATCACTTTTTGAAAATCATTGAGACAAAATCTTCCACATGCTTGACAAATATTGCAGAACATGATAAAATATACTGTCTGTACTTTTACGTACAGTGCATCCTTGCCGCGGCTGATGGCCGCGGACAAATGTCCATAAGGAGGTGTAAAACATGGCAAGTGAAAAAATCGTGCATTCCTACGAAACGATGTACATTGTCGATGTTTCCAAAAGTGAGGAGGAGACAAAGGCAGTGGTCGACAAATTCAAGGCGCTGATCGAAGCAAACGGCACCGTGGAATCCGTCGACGAATGGGGCCGCCGCCGTCTGGCATATCCCATCAACGACATGAACGAGGGATACTACGTGTTGGTGAAATACACGGCAGAACCGCAGTTTGCGGCAGAGCTGGATCGTGTGTTTAATATCACCGACGGCATTCTGCGTTCCATGACCACAACCGTCTGATTTTGACAAATTTGACAACGCGGACAGGCATAATGGCATGCTGTCCCGCACAAGATGAGGTGACAAACAATGGCAAGCTTAAACAAAGTGATTCTTATCGGTCATTTGACCGCAGATCCGGAACTCAAGCAGACGCAGAGCGGAATTGCCGTGACGTCATTTTCCATTGGAGTCACGCGCCGATTTGCCCGCAACGGCGAGCAGCCCACATCTGATTTTATCAACATCGTGGCATGGCGCCAGCAGGCAGAATTTGTAACCAAGTATTTCCACAAAGGAAATGCAATTTGTATCGTCGGTTCTTTGCAGACCCGCAATTATGTGGATCAGCAAGGCAACAAACGGTATGTCACGGAGGTCGTAGCGGACGAGATCTCGTTTGTCGAGAAGAAGAGCGATGCGCCGGGTGCGCACCAATATGAACCGACAGGCGAAACCACACCCGCGTTCAGCAACGATGCGGCAAATGCCGCTCCCAATTTTGAGGAAGTTGCGGACGATGACGATCTGCCGTTCTGAAATTTTCGGTAAGGAGGCAAGAGAAACATCATGGAAGAGATGAAAGATACCGTGCAGGAACAACCTGTCGCAGCGGACGAGGCACAAGCCCCGGCTGTGGCGGCTGAAGAGACACAGGCTGCTGCAGAAAATGCAGGTGCCGCACCCGCGCAAACGCGTGAAAACAGAGAAGCACGCGCACCGCGTGAAAATCGCGAGCCCAGACCGTTTCGGTCCGGCCCCAGAAAAAGAAGAAAGGTTTGTCAGTTCTGCCAAGATAAGATCGACAAAGTTGATTATAAAGATGTGGCAAGACTGCGCAAACACATCAGCGAGCGCTCCAAAATTCTGCCGCGTCGTGTGACCGGCGCATGTGCCGTACACCAGCGTCAGCTCACCGTCGCCATTAAGCGCGCACGCCAAGTGGCTCTGCTGCCTTATATCAGCGACTGATCACATGCAAATAAAAAAACACGTATACACCATTTGAGTGTATACGTGTTTTTTTGTTGTGTATAACAAATGGTGTCCTTGACCAAAGATGTTCCGTGGTTTGTGCGTGAAACCAATTTTATTATATGAAACGGCGGTGCAACGCTCTTTATGGGGCGTCACGCAACATCGCGATTTCACGGGCATAGCCGTCGTTGTCCGACTGCGGCGTTTCCAGAAAGAACGGCAAATGGCACAGCGCTTTGTGGCGTGTGACCGAAACAAGTGCGTCAAAGCCGATATAGCCTTCCCCGATTTTTTCATGGCGGTCTTTGTGTGCGCCGCATGGATTGCGTGAATCATTTAAGTGTATGGCACGCAGATGCTCAAGCCCGACCGTTTTATCAAACGCTTCCAACACACCGTCCAGGTTATGGACGATGTCATATCCCGCGTCCCATACATGACATGTGTCCAGACACACACCGATGTGTTCAGGCCGTGTGACGCGGTCCATGATGGCACGAAGTTGTTCAAACGTACGTCCGACCTCGGTGCCTTTTCCCGCCATGGTTTCCAGCAGCACCGTGGTGGTCATACCGTCGAACATGGCTTCATTGACGGTCTGGGCAATCAGATCGATGCCAACTGCATCGCCCTGTCCCACGTGACAACCGGGGTGAAAATTGTAAAATTGATGGGGCGTATATTCCATGCGCTTCAGATCATCTGCCATGGTTTGTCTGGCAAACTGCAACGTCTCCTCTTTTTGTGCGCATGGATTCAACGTATATGGGGCATGTGCCAGAATGGTGGCAAAATGATGTTCCGCGGCATACGCCAAAAAAGCCGTTACATCATCGGGATCGATGTCTTTGGCACGTCCCCCGCGCGGATTGCGCGTGAAAAATTGAAAGGTATCTCCGCCGATGCGTACGGTCTCTTTCGCCATGGCAAGATAACCCGCCGACGCGGACAAATGGCATCCGATGTGTAGCATGTTGTGCTCCTTTCCTGTATGGAATCCGATCTGATTCTTTTGTTGTCATACCGGATGAAATTCGTGGAACAAAGTCGTTTGGTTCTTCACGGTAAGATATTGAGAATTGTGTTTTTATGGTATTTATCAGTTGATATGAAGATGATTGATACTGTAGCCACGTTAATTTGTTTATTCAAACACGGTGACGCCGTCTTCCAAATACAGTTCACGGCGTAAAATTTCATACCCGGAATGATAAATGTCGTCGAACGACAGCGAAAACGCGTGTTCAATTCCGCGGATTAACAACTCGGGGTTGATATACTGCGCACCGTTTGCACACAGGCGGGTGTGGATGATCAAACAGTTGTTCGTTTCATCATATTTAACGGCGGTGGCACGCATCAACGGTGCAATGTCCAGCGTCTTTTCGCCCTGCTTGGATCGTTTGGTTACAATCATTTCTGTTCGGCAGCGTTCTTCTATCTTTTGTGCCAGTTCATCACAAGCTGCGGGATGCCAAATGTGGTATGCGTATCCTGCATAGCCGATCTGTGTGAATTTGTTTTGCTGGGTACCCACGCGTGTGATTTGCAGTAACCCTGCAGGGAGTTTTTGGTTTAAGCGCTCCATCACCTCTTCCGGCGACATCGGTTCGGTCAGCTTGCAGTCCAAATATTCCCGTTCACTTTCCACCCCAATGGGCAATGGCAGGGAAAAGACCATTTTCGGATGCGGGTTGAACCCTTGCGAATATTGAATGGGAATGCCCGCGCGTGTCAAGGCATGTGTCATGGTACGCGTGAGATCAAGGTGCGAGATAAACTGTAACGCCCCTCGTTTATAAAAGCACAGGCGGATCGGATACAAGGTTTGATTTTGGGTTGGTTGACCGGGTTGTGCACAAGGTGTTGCCTTTTTTTCCGTTGCTTTCTGTGTTGATGTGTTTGGCGCAAGGGTTGTGTTTGTCGGATCAACCGTTGTATTTACGTTTGCCGGTTGTTTCAAGTCAGCCGCGACAGGGATCTTTTTCATATCGGGATGTGGTGCACCCTGTTCTGATTTACCCAAAACCGATTCGGTTGTTTTTGCGGACGTCGTCGATTGTTCGGTTGTGGTGTTGCAGCGATCTGCCGCGGCGTTGTTTGTTTTACATGGCGGGCACCAGGTCATTTTCCCGCCCAGGCGGTTGGCGCCGCAGCCGCTGCACTGTTCCATGCAATTTTTGGTTGTTTGTCCGGCATAGGCGCGGTGACGTTCGCGCAACAAAAAGGACTTGTCCACGCCGATGTCAATCATATCCCACGGCAAGATTTCCGTTTCCCCAAATCCGCGCGTGGTATAAAAGGCAGGAGAAATTCCCGCCGCGTCAAACGCCGCCATCCATTTGTCATAGTCAAAACATTCATCCCAGCTGTCAAATTTACAGCCGCTTTCAAACGCACGCAAAATCACATCGCCCACGCGCCGGTCTCCACGTGCGCATACCGCTTCAATCACGGCGGCTTTGGCATCGTGATAATGATAGCGGATCTTGCGGTCTGTGATGCATGTTTTTACGAACTGCTGCTTGCGCTGCGTTTCTTCGATGGCATCCTGTTTTTCCCATTGAAATGGGGTAAACGGTTTGGGGATAAAGGTTGCAACGGAAAGGGTGACGGACACGCCGCGTGCACGGTTGCGGTTTGGATTCTGATAAAACGTATGAATGACTTGCCGAGCGACCTCATTGATTTGCGCAAGATCCTCATCCGTTTCCGTCGGGTGGCCGATCATGAAATATAATTTCACCTGGTTCTTTCCCGCCGTAAAGGCCGTATCGCAAGCGCGTAGAATTTCTTCCAGTGTGACATTTTTGTTGATCACGTCGCGCAGACGTTGGCTGCCCGCTTCCGGCGCAAATGTCAGCGTGCTGCTGCGCACACCGGAAATTTTATCCATCAGTTCTTTGGTGAAGGTATCTGCGCGCAAAGATGGCAGAGAAATGGAAACCTTTTCGTCATCGGTCCAGGTGAGGAGGCGGTTGGTCATCTCCGTCAGTTCCGTGTAGTCACTGATGGACAACGAACACATGGAGATCTCGGAAAAACCGGTCGCCTCATACAGTGCCCGTGCTTGCTCATCCAGCAGTTTGGCACTGCGGTTCCGGGCAGGACGGTAGAGCATGCCTGCCTGACAAAATCGGCATCCGCGCGGACAACCGCGGTAAACTTCTAACACGATGCGGTCATGAACCGTCTCAATATATGGTTTGATATAGTTAACGGGAAACGGACTTTGATCCATATCCAAAACAATTTGTTTTTTGATTTTTTTCGGCACGTCCGGAAAGTTGGGAAAAAAAGCGGCAATGGTGCCGTCTTCGTGATAGTCGACGGTGTACAGAGAAGGCACATAAAATCCGTCCAGATGGGACAGCGCACGTAAAAAATTGTTTCGTGTATATGTTCCCGCCGCTTTCATGTCCGCATACAACCGCATCATGTTGACCAGCGCATATTCGCCCTCTCCAATACTGAACGCATCAAAAAATTGCGCCATGGGTTCGGGATTGTATGTGCACGGTCCGCCACCCACCACGATGGGGTCGTTTTCCGTGCGGTCGGCGGCGCAAAGAGGAATGTCGGACAGTTGCAGCATATTTAATACGTTCGTATAACAAAGTTCATACTGCATGGTAAACATCACAAAGTCAAAAGTGTTTACCGGTGCTCCGCTTTCCAACGCGTACAGGGGCAAGTGATGCCGACGCATTTGTTCTTCCATGTCAGACCAAGGGGCAAAAACTCGTTGGCACCAAAAATCCGGTTCCTGGTTGATACAGTGATACAAGATCCGCATGCCCAGATTCGACATGCCGATTTCATACGTGTCCGGGAAACAAAATGCCGCCGTGGTGCTGACTTTTGTGGGATCTTTTTTTATTTCACCCAATTCACTACCGATGTATCGCCCCGGTTTTGATACCTGTCTGAGGAGTTGCTCGTTTTTCATAAAACGTCCTTTCAATCGCCCGCTTTGGTTGATTTTTCTGTCAATTTATTGTATCATAAGGGGTGAGACTTGTCAATCTGAACATCTGGTATGATCCTTTGCGGTCACGGAAAGCAGAGAGAATTGTATAACGAACAAAACGATAAACGTGTAAAGACGGAAAGGGGAGAGCCGGGGATGGGAACAGAGAAAAAACAGCCGGCGTTTCCACAAGAAGCGCTGCCGAAAGAAGCGTTTTCGTCGCATCAAACGTCCTCTGACAAAAAGACAATGGCCGGATTGTCAAACAATATGCCTCCCGCAAAAACGGCGATGGAAGAGTCAGCGAAAGGATCTGCCGACTCTGTTACACAAACACCGCAAACCGCGGACAAACAACCGCCGTTTTCTGCGCAAACAAAACATGCTTCTGTTTTGCAAAAAACGCCGGTGGTGTTTTTGTTGGCATTGCTGTGCTGTGCATTGTGGGGCAGTGCATTTCCCTGTATCAAATTCGGATATGAATGGCTGCACATTGCACAAAATGACGCGGCGTCCCAGCTGTTATTTGCCGGGCTTCGTTTTATGTTAGCGGGATGTTTGACCATTGTGCTTTTTCCGCTGTTGACAGCCCGCCGACGCATCTTGTGGCCGAATCGTCAAACTTTTTCGAAAATTGTTATTTTGGCGATGTTACAGACGTTTTTGCAATATTTATTTTTTTATATCGGCTTGTCCCACACAACCGCATCCAAGGCCAGTGTGCTCAACAGCTTAAATGTGTTTGTTGCTGTTTTAGCGGCCTGTCTTCTCTTTCATCAGGAGCGGCTCGGATTTAACAAAATCGTTGCCTGTGTGTTGGGGTTTGCGGGTGTGGTTCTGGTGAACATCAGCGGCGGCGGGGGGATGCAAATTTCCCTTTTGGGCGAAGGATTTATGTTGTTTGCCGCTGTTTCTTATGCTTTTTCATCGGTGGTACTGAAACGCTTTGCGCAAACGCAGGATCCGGTGATGCTCAGCGGCTGGCAGTTTTTGCTCGGCGGCGTTTTACTCTGCCTTGTGGGGGTGTGTGCCGGGGGGCGGATCGACTTTGTTTCCCACGTCGGTGTGTCAAACGTGCCAGGTTCGCCTTTGGAGGCGTTTGTTTTTGCCTTGGCGCGGTGGCGCGGCGTATGGATGCTGTTGTATTTGGCGCTGGTGAGCGCTGTGGCATATGCCGTGTGGGGCATATTGCTCCGAGAAAATTCGGTATCGCGCATCACAGTGTTCGGCTTTCTCAACCCGATTTGCGGCGTGGTGCTTTCTGTGTTGTTGCGCGGGGAGGGGGACATGTTGCATTGGCGCAATTTGATTGCACTTTGTTTGGTATGTGCCGGCATTGTTTTGGCAAATATAAATACGGACAAAACAACAAAGAAAAAAACGCACCCATTGTGATAAACGGCATTGGTGCCTACAGGCAAAATCCTTTGCGCACAGCACCCGATCACGGTTTGGAAATAAAGCGACAATTATTTGAAAAAAATATTTTCTCACCGGACACCATTTTTCTCGATGTACTTGAGTCGTTCTACTTTACAAACATTAAAAAGTATGATACAATACCCACGGGGTCAGGTGGCGAACGAATCAGAGAATTTTTCGCGGTTCTTTTGTTTCGATGTGCCCCAAATCGCCTGTTGATCGTGCGTGGAACAAACACCATGCAAACGATTTCACAGATAAATATACCAATACCGTTTTGCAACCGTCAAGGGTATGTGCAAAACGAGAAATGAAACAAAAACGACACATCAAAGAACATGACAAAATGAGGAGTCATTATGCTACAATTACGTGATATCTCCTACGCTGCAGGCGGAAAGGAGATCTTAAAACACATCGATTTGGATATCCATGAGCGTTTTGTCGCCATCACCGGTCCTAACGGCAGCGGTAAATCAACGCTGGCGAAGCTGATCATGGGTATCGAGCATCCCACTGGGGGAAACATTCTTTTGGACGGGGAGGATATCACCGACTGGTCCATCACCAAACGTGCACAACACGGCGTGAGCTTTGCTTTTCAGCAGCCGGTTCGCTTCAAGGGGATCACCGTGCGTGATTTGATTTCTCTTGCGGCGGGAAAACGGTTGAGCGTGGCACAGGCATGCGAATATCTGTCGCAGGTGGGTCTGTGCGCCAAGGATTATATTACACGTGAGGTCAACGCATCCTTGTCCGGCGGAGAGTTGAAACGAATTGAAATTGCCATGATCAATGCCCGGGGAACCAAATTGTCAATTTTTGATGAACCGGAGGCGGGCATCGACCTCTGGAGCTTTCAGAGTTTGATCAAAGTGTTCGAGGATATGTATGCGCGTACCCGCGGTTCCATTTTGATTATTTCCCATCAGGAACGCATTTTGAACATTGCGGATAAAATTGTGGTGTTGGCAGACGGAAAAATTGCCGCTGTCGGGACCAAAGATGAGATTTTGCCCACCCTGCTTGGCGTGCGCAAGGAGTGCCGTGTTTCTGCACAAACGGGAAAAGAATCACATTTGTCAGAACCGGATGTTGTTTGCGGCGCAACGCAAGATGCGCGAGACAAAACGGAGGACAGGCCCGTAGTGACACCCATTGACCCGTCGCCGTCTTTACAGAAAGGATGTGTGTAATATGGCACTGGATCGGATTCAAAAAGAACTGTTAGAGACGATCTCCGGTTTGCATGAAGTGCCCCAGGGTGCATATAATCTGCGCGTCGACGGCAAAGCGTATGGACGGCAGAGCAGCGCCAACATTGAGATCGTACCAAAGCCCGCATCAGAAGGCAAATCGGGCATCGATATCTATATCAAACCCGGGACCAAACATGAAAGTGTTCATATTCCTGTGCTGTTGATGCAAACGGGGCTCAAAGAGTTGGTTTACAATGATTTTCACATTGGTGCAGATGCGGATGTGACCATTGTAGCCGGGTGCGGGATACACAACGGCGGGGATGGCGACGCGGAACACAGCGGGGTACATTCGTTTGAAGTCGGCCCCCGTGCACGCATTAAATACATCGAAAAGCATTATGGAGAAGGGGATGGTCGCGGCGCCCGTGTGATGAATCCGCAGACCATCGTGCATATTCAAAAAGACGGTTACATGGAAATGGATACCAGTCAGATCAAAGGTGTAGATTCGACACATCGGATCACCAGGGCAGTCTTGGAAGAGGGCGCGACGTTGGTTATTGGTGAAAAGATTATGACGCATGGTACCCAATATGCCAAAACGGAATTTGAGGTATCGCTCAATGGCGCGGGCGCGGGTGCGCATGTCGTTTCGCGTTCTGTGGCAAAAGAGCAGTCCCGCCAGACCTTTTTGTCGAAAGTCAACGGCAACGCACCTTGCAGTGGACATACGGAATGTGATGCCATTATCATGGATGATGCCCGGGTGGAAGCAATTCCAGAGATCAGTGCCAACCATGTGGACGCGTCTTTGATCCATGAAGCTGCCATTGGTAAAATTGCCGGAGAGCAATTAACCAAGTTAATGACGCTGGGATTAACGGAAAAAGAGGCGGAAGAAGAGATCATCAACGGATTTTTGAAATAAAAAATCATTTGATGCGTCTTCGGACTTATCAGGCACCCCCGTTCATCGGAAAAGCCGATGTACAGGGGTGCCTTTTTTCGGTCCGATCTGAACGGCCTTGATATCCTGCGGGTGTACTGCAAAATGTACCGTTTTGATCCTATTTGCTTGTTGTAAGAAATTCCAAAAATTATTATAGATATACGATATATCCGTATCAAACACCCAATTGCCAGGTAGCTATAAAATAAGAACATCAAATGTTTTCGAGGTATGAACATTATGTCAGTAAAAAGTGTATCAATTCGCATAGAAGAGGAAATGCTGCGAAAGTTGGGATATATTGCAGATTATGAGGGTCGTTCGGTCAACAGTCATGTGTTGGTACTGATTCGTGACAACATTAAAGCATTTGAACAAATGTACGGAAAAATTGACGGCAACATCCAGCCGGATATCAATGTAAAGCCAAGTAGAAAAAATGAACAGTAAGACACGGTAAAATCAACGCGTGAGACAAAGTAAACAGAAAGGAAACAGAATCGTGGAACTACAAATCCAAGACTTGGTCAGTGCCATCAAAAAAGACGGCATCGATGCCGCGCAAAAAACAGCGGATGACATGATTGCACAGGCAAAAAAGAAAGCCGATGTCATCATTTCCGAAGCGAGAGAGGAAGCGGATCGAATCCGAAAAAAATCGGAAGAAGAGATCGGTGTTTTGACTCAAAGTGCCAAAATAACAGCAGAGCACGCAAAACGCGATGCCGTATTGTCTTTCAAAAAGTCGGTACAGTCGGAGTTTGAAAAACTGTTAGCAGCAGATGTTTCCAAAACGATGAATACCGAAACATTGGCAAAGCTGATCCTTGCCGCAATGGACGATGAGGATCCCGCAAAACATGTAGCAGAAGTATCTGAGGTCACAGAAGGGCTGAAAAGCGAATTGGCAGAACAGATCCGTATGGGACTACAAATCAAAGCCAGTCCCGATGTACATGTCGGTTTCCGCCTGGCGCAAAAGGATGGATCCGGATATTTTGACTGCTCTGATGAAGAGATCACACAAATGCTGATGCCATTCTTCCCCGATTTGTCCCTGTAAGAAAGAGGTGGAACATGGCTTCCTATTATTATTTGCTGTCGAGTTTGCCGATGCTCAAAGCCGACGGCGAGATGCCTTTTTCCTATGCGACGTTTCTGGATATGTGCAAATCGGCCGTTCGTGATGCAACATACGAAATGTTGGAAAACCTCACGCTTTCGTCTACACAGGGGCCGCTGATTTCTGAATGGTCAAAATTTTACACGGTGTTTGAGCAAGAACTGATCAACCAGCGTCATTTGCGTCTGGGACGAGCCGTGCAAAGCAGTGATCAAAAAGATGAAACCATGGCAAAAACAATCGCTGCCGTGATCCATGGAAAAAATCCATTGGAGGCGGAAAAAGCATTGCTTGCATGGGAATTTCAAACGATTGATGAACTGATCGGCACCCACTATTTTGATGATGCGGCGTTAATGGGTTATGCGCTGAAATTAAAATTGTTGGAACGGAAGCACGTGTTTGATCAAGCGCGTGGTAAAAAGGAGCTTCATCGCATCGTCAACGCGCTGGAGCAACATATTATGACGGCAAAACAGGAGTAAAAGGATGGAGAATATTACAGGAACTGTAACGGGCGTCAACGGCAACCTTGTATCCGTTCACGTTGACGGCTCGGTGAGAAAGAATGAAGTGGGGTATATCCTGGTAGACGGCAAACGGCTGAAGGGTGAGATCATTCGTGTGGGCAACGGCATGGTTGACATGCAGATTTATGAGATGACGCAAGGCATCAAAGTGGGGGACCGGGCGGAATTTACCGGCGAGCTGATGAGTGTTGAGCTGGGGCCGGGACTTCTGACACAAATTTATGACGGCCTTCAGAATCCGCTGCCGGATCTGGCAAAAAAATGCGGCTTCTTTTTGGAACGCGGCGAATATTTGGATCCGATCCCGAACAAGGATTGGGCGTTTACGCCTGTTGTCAAAGCCGGGGATATTGTACGTCCGGGTGATACGATAGGTACGGTTCCCGAAGGGCTGTTTCAGCATCATATCATGGTGCCGTTTGGCCTTTCAAACGAAGATTGGACGGTTGTATCCATTGTCCCGGAGGGGGTATACAACGTTCATGACCAGATTGCTGTCATCAAGAACGACAAAGGCAAAGAAGAATCGCTTTGTATGGTGTTCTCCTGGCCGATCAAAAAACCAATTACCTGTTATGAGCAAAGACTTCGTCCCGACGAGACGCTTATCACGAAAATCCGTTGTATTGACACCTTTCTTCCGATTGCAAAAGGTGGCACGTTTTGTGTTCCGGGGCCGTTTGGCGCGGGAAAGACGGTGTTGCAGCATATGGAGGCGAAAAACGCAGATGTTGACATTGTCATCATTGCTGCCTGCGGAGAGCGCGCCGGCGAAGTTGTGGAGGTACTCAAAGAATTTCCCGAATTGGTTGACCCTCGGACGGGTAAATCGCTCATGGAGAGAACCATCATTATTTGCAACACTTCATCAATGCCTGTTGCAGCACGTGAGGCATCGGTTTATACAGGAATTACGCTTGCAGAATATTATCGTCAAATGGGATTGTCTGTTCTGATGCTTGCCGATTCCACCTCTCGTTGGGCACAGGCCATGCGAGAGATGAGCGGGCGTTTGGAGGAAATACCCGGAGATGAGGCATTCCCTGCGTATCTGGAATCGGTCATCGCATCCTTCTATGAGCGCGCGGGCGTGGTACGTCTGCGTGACGGAAGAACTGCATCCGTTACCATCGGCGGAACGGTATCCCCTGCAGGCGGTAATTTTGAAGAGCCGGTGACGCAAGCCACCTTGAAAGTGGTCGGTGCCTTTCACGGTTTGTCCCGTGAACGCTCTGATGCGAGAAAATATCCCGCCATCCATCCCATTGAGTCGTGGTCCAAATATTCCGGTATTGCGGATGGGACAAAGGTCGAAGAGGCGAGAAATATCTTGATCAGAAGCACGGAAATCAATCAAATGATGAAAGTCGTCGGCGAAGAAGGCGTATCCGCCGAGGATTATATCACATATCAAAAAGGAGAGCTGTTGGATTCCGCGTATCTGCAACAGGATTCGTTCGATCCCATCGATGCCGCTTGCGAGCCGGAACGTCAGCTTCGTGTGTTCGATGTCATGTACGAAATGATCAAACAAACCTATGCGTTGGACAACAAAAACGATATTCGCACGTTCTTTAACCAACTGCGCCAACAATTGCTTGACTGGCATACCATTGCATTTCACACGGAAGCATTCGATGTTCAGGAAAAACAGATCAAACAATTCCTTTTATCAAAATCTTGCGAATAGGCGGTTGAATATGCAAAAAGTATATACAAAAATCGAATCGATTGTCGGCAATGTCGTGTCTGTGCGAGCAGAGGGTATTCGAAACGGGGACTTGGCATTGGTCGGCAACAGTTATGCAAATGTGATCAAGCTGGATCATGATCTGGTGTATTTACAAGTGTTTGCAGGTACCCAAGGTGTCAGCACCACAGATACGGTACGCTTTCTCAATCGGCCCATGATGGTTTCCTATTCCGATCATCTGTTGGGACGTATTTTTACAGGGTCGGGCGTACCGAGAGACAACGGACCGGCATTGACGGAAAACATGATACCGATCGGCGGTCCGTCGGTCAATCCTGCTTGCAGAGTTGTACCGAAAAAAATGATTCATACGGGTATTCCCATGATCGATGTGTTTAACACGCTGGTGGAAAGTCAGAAATTGCCCATCTTCTCTGTTTCGGGTGAACCATACAACGAGTTGCTTGCGCGCATTGCCATGCAGGCAAAGGTGGAAGTCATCGTATTAGGCGGGATGGGACTCAAGTATGATGACTACTTGTTCTTTCGTGAAACGCTTGAAAAGAGCGGTGCGATGGGACACACGGTGATGTTTATCCATACGGCATCGGATCCCACGGTGGAGTGTACCCTTGTGCCGGACATGGCACTTGCGGTTGCGGAACGATTTGCGCTTGACGGGAAACGGGTGCTGGTGCTGTTGACCGATATGACAAATTTTGCGGATGCACAAAAGGAAGCAGCCATCACCATGGAGCAAGTTCCGTCCAACCGCGGGTACCCCGGAGATCTTTACAGCTGCCTTGCCGCCCGTTATGAAAAGGCGGTGGATTTTGAGGGGGCAGGGTCTGTGACCATCCTCAGCGTTACCACCATGCCGGGTGATGATGTCACGCATCCGGTTCCGGATAATACCGGTTATATCACGGAAGGTCAGTATTATCTCAAAGGAGGAAGAATTGAGCCCTTTGGGTCCCTTTCGAGATTAAAGCAAAATGTCAATGGAGACACGCGAAACGACCACCGTGCGCTGATGGATTGTATGATTAAGTTATACAGCGCATACAAAGAGAGCCTGGAAAAAAAATCAATGGGCTTTTTGATGAGCGAGTGGGATGAAAAGCTGCTCAAATACGGTGAATTGTTTGAAACAAAGCTGATGGATCTTCGTGTGAACATCTCTTTGGATGAAGCGCTTGATTTAGGCTGGAACATTCTTGCCGCATGTTTTGAACCCAATGAAACAGGACTGAAGACCAATCTGATCCAAGAGAGATGGCCCAAAGAACTGAACCAAAATTGAGGTATGGAAAACAATGGCATCTGTAAAATTAACCAAAAACGAACTCAAAAAGCAGAAAGATCAATTAAAACAATTTGAAAGATATCTTCCCACATTGCAGCTCAAAAAGCAACAGCTTCAAATGGTCATTATGAAGACCGTGAACGAACTGGAACAAATGGATGAAGCATATCATTCCATGATCGATGCGCTGGATGATTGGGTGGCGGTGTTTGCGGAGAATACGGTTTTTCCCGATGATAAAAAAATAGAGAAGTTGGTCATACCCGACAACGTCATTTATACGCGGGACAATATTGCCGGTGTTTCTGTACCCGTATTCAAAGAGCTCACATTTCAAGAGATTTCTTATGATGTTGCAGACTATCCGCTTTGGGTAGATGAGGCGTTGGTGCAGATGCGGGAAATTTCGCGGAAAAATGTTTTGCTTTTGACGATGAAAGAGCAAGTGGAGCTTTTGAACCGTGAGCTTCGATTGACCTCTCAGAGAGTGAATTTGTTTGAAAAGGTCAAGATTCCCGAGGCGAAAGAGAACATTCGAAAAATTGAGATCTATCTGGGGGATCAACAGACAAGTGCGGTTGTTCGCGGAAAAATCGCAAAGAAGAAACGACAGGGGGCAAGTGTATGATCGAAAAAATGAAAGCCGTCTGTATTGTGGCGCAGGATTCTCACAAAGAAGAACTGTTGACCACGCTTCGCGATCTGGGTATTTTGCATATCGCAGAAAAGCAAGCCGCGGATGCAGACGTGCTCAAACGTTTTTCCATGCTTTCCCATCTTTCTTTGGAACTCAAAGATTATGCCAAAGAGGAAAACGGTGAAACAACGACTCTTTCGGATGAGCAATTTGAACAGATGTACCAAAACACAGTGCAGGCGTTGGAACAAATGACGATGATCAAAGAGAAACGCACAGACCTGGTTTTGGAAGCAGAACGAATCAAGATGTGGGGAGACTTTGATGCACCAATGGTCAAGCGTCTTTGTGATCAATTGGATCTGCATTTTTACCGCATGGAAAAAAGGGAATACAAACGGATCAAACAGGATGCGCACATCAAATGGATTCGTCTTTCCCCGGTTGAAAAAATGGAAACCGTTGCGGTATTCGGTCGGTTGGACACTTCTGTGCACGCAATGGAATTTGTGATTCCTCCCAAAGGACTCTCACAATTACAGGAAGAGATCAAACACTGTGATTTGCAGTTGTCTTCTTGCGAAGCGGTGCTCAGAGAGGCAGCAGGGCATCTGAACAGTTATGCCGCGCAGCTGTTGAAAACACAAAACGACGCAGAGTATTCATCTGCCGACCGGTCCCTTGCATATCAAAACGGTCTTGTTTGGATCACCGGCTATATCCCGAATGCAGAAAAGGAAGCATTTATCAACGCGGCAAAAGAACACAACTGGGCATGGCTGATGAATGATGTACAACAGGGGGATGAAAACGTCCCAACAAAAATCCGTTACAACAAATTGACCGCATTGATCAAACCCGTGCTTGATATTCTGGGAACGGTGCCGGGATACGCGGAATATGACATTTCGTTTTGGTTTTTGGCATTTTTCACGCTGTTCTTTGCGATGATTATCGGGGACGCGGGATATGGTTTGTTGTTTCTCATCGGCACGGTTGCCGTTCATATCAAGAGCAAACATGTCACAAATGTCACGCTTCTGTTCTATCTCTTGTCCGGTGCAACGGTGGTTTGGGGGGCTCTGACCGGTACGTGGTTTGGCCTGGAGGGCGCGATGAACATACCGCTTCTGAAGTCATTGGTGATTCCCTCATTCGCAAACTATCCGGAATATTTCGGCCTCTCTGCAACCACAACGCAAAACAGTGTGATGAAGTTTTGTTTCAGCATCGGTGTGATTCAACTTGCGCTGGCTTGTGTGATGAATATCAAACGAAAAATCTGTCGTCATAATCTCAGTTGGCTGTCTGACCTTGGGTGGTTGCTTTCAATCAGTGCATTGTACTTGATGGTGCTATATCTTGTCATCGGACAGAACATCCAATTCGGTATCGTTGGCGCTGTGGTAGGACTTGGGTTCTTGCTTGTGGTTCTGTTCGGTGGCATGGAGCCGGGAAAAACGTTTGGACAAGGGCTAAAAACGGGCCTGGGCAATACGTTTACGGCGTTTCTGGACACCATATCCGCATTCGGAAACGTCATGAGTTATATCAGACTCTTTGCGGTTGGTATGGCATCCCTGGCGATTGCGCAAAGTTTTAACAATATGGCGTCCGGGTTTCACGGCGCACTTGTCATTGTCGGTGCAATCATCATGATTATTGGACACGTGTTAAATATTGTGATGGGCTTTTTATCTGTTGTGGTTCACGGCGTGCGTCTGAATCTGTTAGAGTTTTCCGGGCAGCTTGGGATGGAATGGTCCGGTACCGCTTATAACCCCTTCCGGGATCGTACAAAAAACAAATAATCATTTTAGGAGGAAATTATGGAAATTCAGTATATCGGTATGGCATGTGCCTTGGGTCTTTCCGCCATCGGATCCGCTTTCGGCGCGGGTTACGCAGCGATGTCTTCCGTTGGAGCCTGGAAAAAATGTTATGCGAACGGCAAACCGGCACCCTTTATGATGGTTGCTTTTTCAGGTGCACCGTTGACGCAAACCATTTACGGATTTTTGCTGATGAATTTTATTCGCAGTGCATTTGCCGCAGGAACGGCTTCTGCCACATTGAGTATGTTTGTCGGGATCTTTGCAGGTCTTGCCATCGGACTGTCTGCATTGTTCCAAGGGAAAGTTGCTGCTGCAGCGTCAGATGCGCTTGGCGAAACGGGAAAAGGTACTGCAAACTATTTTATCGTGATTGGTATTGTCGAAACAGTTGCGCTGTTTACGCTTGTATTTGGCCTTTTGTTGTTGCAATAACGGGGAACGCGCTTGGAATGTACAGAAAAATACAAGCCGGCAAACCGGCCGTCTGATTGTTTCACATCGCATTTTGTCTGTTTTGGGCAAACTGAAAGATGGTAGGCAGTCTTTTAACAGGATTGATGTTTTTTCAGCCCGTCTGGTTTGTTGATGTTTGACACAACACAAATAATGGAACCCCGCATCGAAAAATTGATGCGGGGTTTCTTTTTGTATGCTTCTTTTAAAACATTTTTTCAAAATGCCGCGGGGCCATCTCATATCAACATATGGAGTCAACTTCATCTGTTTGCATAAAGCGGATAGATATCATGGCGGGGGCAAAGATTCAGGCAATGGCGGACGATGGCGTGGTGAGTGTGGTTCCAGGATAGTAATGTGCTAAAATCCATTGATAATTCTTTCCCGCTTGTGCATAAATTTCGGCGCCGCGTTGACTCAGCCCCACGCCGTGCCCGGCGCCGTACGTGGTAAAGGTGTATGAGCCGTCGTCGTTGGTTTGAAATGTCATGGCGTTGCTGGATAAATGCAGTGCGGTGCGCACTTCGGTACTGGAAAAGGTACGTTTGCCCACACTCAGTGTTTCCAATCGTCCGTGTGCATCATAAACAGCGGAGGGCACCCCTTTTCCAAATGCGCTTGTGAATGTTTCAGCAGTAACGGTGGTTGTCTGTATGATATTTGAAAGTGTACGTGTTTCGGGTGTTTCGACCGAGACCAGATAGGGCACATCATTGCCCCACACCTGGCAAGCATCCGTGGTATATCCGTAGGACATGGCGTGAAAGACGGCATCGATGGGGTCGCCTTGATACGTCAAAATTTCCCCCTGTGTATCCGTCGCAGCCTGCAGGGCGCGCGTATAAAAAGAATCTGCAACCGTTTCTCCCCATTTTTCGCGGGCATCGGAAAGGGAACACATCGCCAAACAGTGCGTGTGATCATCGCAAATTTGTGCCGTCGGATGCGCTGCGGAGGTGGTATCAGCACGGCGCACCAAATAGGTGCGAACGGCGACCGCCATGGCGCGCAGCGCCTCGTCTGGAAATGCGGCGGTCACTTCTCCCATCAAAACTTCAGCCACAAATTCTGATTGTGGCATTGTAATAACACTGTCCTCTTTTGTCAAATAAACTGTGACGGCATCTTTTGAGGAATCGTTGTCTGCGTCATATTCGGGCGACATTTCAGTGCCTGATAAGGATTGGGAAGATTGTGAGAGAACAAAATCAAAGGCGGTGTTATCTGTCACGTCATCAGAATGGTTCGTTTGACTGCTCTCCAAAGTGTTGTTTTGTGTATCATTTGATGCGGTGCCGGCTGTGTTTTCGTTTGTCATGTCGTTGCCGACCTCGGTTTGGTTTTCAGCATTTGCTGTCGTTGACGGTGTTTGGGAGAACGTGGACGGCGTAAATTGTGCGCGAGGGAAAAAGACAGCGCATGTCACGCACAAAATCAGCACCAAACCGAATAAGACCGCATAGTATAACAACATTTTTGTCACGGTACATGCCCTCCTTGTTCAGTCCATTATATCCCTTTTTTTCCATATTTATGCGATATGGCGGTTGCAAATCAAGAATATAGAAAGGCGGCTTGTATGACACAAGCCGCCTTTTGACAGACAGGATATAGGATAAAAAGAATACGATGGGGAGAACCGATCGAACATGCCAGCAGACACATGTGGCACGGTTTGAAAAGAAGACGTTGGTTTTCCAATATGGAATTAGTCGATATCCTCCACAACCGTTTCGGGGGGCGAATCAAGCAACCACGGATTTTTGAGCAGCCGGCGCAGGTATTTCAGTGCTGCAGCATAGTAAAATCCGTCACAGATCCGTTCGTCCATGACGATGGTGTATTTTACAATTGATTTTCGTTCCACGCGCCCTTCCGGCGTCAGTTCGTATTTGTGTTCTTTGGCGCCAAACGAGAGAAAAATCGGAATGTTGCCAAAATCATACAAATGGTGGAAAATGGTCGGAATGCCAAGCGATCCCATGGAGGTAATAAACAGCGAGCCGTGGAACGGAGAGAGGTTGATCAGCTTTTTCGGGATTTTTCCGAAATAATCCAAAAATCGCAAAAAACCAACGGCAAAACGCAAAAATAACCCCGGAAATTTGTTGAGGATCGCAGCTGTATCATCAAAATCACCGCCGGGTGCATTGCGGTATTCCTCCACCACGCGGGTAATTTCTTTTGCCACATCATCCACGGTGACCCAAGGGGTAAGATGAATTTTTACCACGGTATCAGGGCTTTCCAGCGTCATTTCTTTTTTGATGACCAGGCTGATCCAGATATCTCCGTCTCGTGTATAAACCTCTTGGTGCGCAATGAAGCGGTTGATTGCAGGCATCTGAGAGACGACACGGGCGTATGCCGCCAGCAGAACATGCATTAAACTGATATTTTTGTTGCCTTGCATGCGCTTTTCTTTGATATATTTGTCGATGGACGTCATGTCGATAACATCCTCAAACATGTTGCACGAGGTCAACCTTGTTTTCATGATATAGGGCGAGACACGTGCCATCGGAGGATTGGTGCGGATGCGACGGCCGTCGCTGCGGTCACCCCAGCGACGTTTCCGCTTTTTTGGCGCGGGGCGTGCCGGTTGTTCTGCATGATCTGCATCGGACTCATGGTTTGTTTGTGCATCGGGCTGCGCCTGTAGATCAGCCTGCACATTTTCCAATGTTTCTGCGTGCGATGGCGTGTTCTTGGATGATGGTGTTTGTTCGTCTGCGGTAACACCGTTGTCCGAAGCACCCGTGTCCTGTTGTGCACCTGGGTGCGTAAACTGCTGCACCGTATCGTTGTTGTTCATCAAAAGATCCTCCTGTCTATCATTCAAGGTGTCAGTCTTTTTTCTGCGCCTTATCTGGCTTTGGTATGGCGGTTTGTGTGAGCGGACATTTCCGTTTGTTCTTTTGTTTATTCTTCTGTTTGCGGTGAAAGACGCCGTTTTTTTAAGGTGATGAGCAACACGGAGATGTCCGCGGGACTCACACCGCTGATGCGAGAGGCCTGCCCAACGTTTTCCGGTCGGCGGGACGAAAGCTTTTGACGTGCTTCCAGGCGTAAACCGCCGATGGCATTGTAGTCAAGATCTGAGGGGATTGTCATGCGCTCCAGTGTCCGAAACTTTTCTGCGCGTGCTTGTTCGCGACGGATATATCCGTCATATTTGATGCGTGTTTGTGCGGCAAACAAAACATCCGGTGATACATGCGGACGGGTCAAATCTACCGGGGAGAGCGCTTCGTAATCCAACTGCGGTCGTTTGAGCAGTTCACTTAGACGCACGCCGGTGTCAATCGGTTCCGTACCATGTGCGCGCATGATTTGTGTCAAACATGCACTGGGCGGTATGGTGGTTTTTTGCGCACGGTGGATTTCTTCTTCAATCTGTTTTTGTTTATCACAAAAAGCTTCCCAGCGCTTTTCATCAATCAGCCCTACGTCGTGCCCGATCGGCGTCAGACGCGCATCCGCGTTGTCCTGGCGTAACAGCAGGCGGTATTCCGAACGGCTGGTCATAATACGATAAGGTTCTGCCGTTCCCTTGGTCACCAGATCGTCTACCAGCGTACCGATATAAGACGAATCCCGTGTCAAAACAACCGGCGGCAGATTTCGCAACTTTTGTGCGGCATTGATTCCTGCCAATAGTCCTTGTGCGGCCGCCTCTTCATAGCCGGACGTACCGTTAAACTGTCCGGCGCCCCACAACCCGTCGATGTCCTTAAATTCCAATGTCAGGCGCAATTGCGTGGGGTCGATACAGTCGTATTCAATCGCATACGCACTGCGCATGACCTGCGCATGTTCAAATCCCTTTAGGGTATGCAACATTTGTATTTGCACTTGTTCCGGCAGGGAAGAGGAGAAACCCTGCAAATACATTTCCTCACTGTTTGCGCCTACCGGCTCCACAAACAACTGATGCCGGGGCTTGTCGGCAAAACGTACAACTTTGTCCTCAATAGAGGGACAATAACGCGGACCGGTTCCGTGGATCTGTCCACTGTATATGGGAGAACGGTGCAAATTTTCACGAATGACGCGATGGGTCTCCTCGTTGGTGTATACGATGTGACAAGAATGTTGTTCCAACTTGTCATAGTCGTCCCGGTTCGTGCGCGTGGAAAACGGCGGTTGATGCACCTCTCCCGGTTGTTCTTCTAAATGGGTAAAATCAATGGAGGCACGATGTACCCGCTGCGGCGTACCGGTTTTGAAACGTTGCAACCGGATTCCCTCGCGCAACAGCGCATTTGAGAGATGACGTGCGGGGAGCATACCGTCCGGGCCCGAGGAATATTGTACTTCACCCACAATGACGCGTCCGTTGAGATAGGTTCCCGCGCATAGGATTGCCGCACGCACATGCCACTGTGCCCCCAGGTGCGTGATGACGGATGTGATCCGGCGTCGATTTGTCACGTTGTCTTGTGTGCAAGTAAAATCTACGATTTCCGCTTGGATCAGCGATAAATGTTCTGTACATTCCAATGTATGCTTCATCCATGCACGATATTGCTGCCGGTCTGTTTGCACCCGTTTGGAGTGCACTGCCGGTCCCTTGGAACGGTTCAGCATACGTGTTTGTAATGTACAGCAATCAGCGGCATAGCCCATTTCACCGCCCAACGCGTCGATTTCATAGACCAAATGTCCCTTGCCGGTCCCCCCAATAGAGGGGTTACAAGGCATGTTGCCCACCGCATCTAAATTCATGGTAAATAAAAGTGTTTTCAAACCCAAACGTGCACATGCCAATGCAGCTTCAATTCCCGCGTGCCCGGCACCCACGACTGCTACGTCAGCTTGCCCCGCGTCATATACGGCAGGATGGTTGTCGGAACACGCAGCGTTGTCGGTTTGTGCGGGAGAAGATGTGGTTATTTGCTCTTGTGTCGATTTCTCCGTGCGTATCATGAAAATTCCCCTGTCGTACTTGTTTTATTGGCTGTCAGATGCCAGATGCTTTTGTTTGTGTTTGTGTTATTTGCTTGATGGTATGGTATGATCGTTTTTTATGATTGCGTCAATGCAAATGCCATCCAGCCGCTCTGTGAACTGTATGCGGCAATGACACCGCCCAGAATGGTCGGAGGCAGGTCAAATGTTGCGGGCATCACAAATTGTCCGTTTTGATCTACCACGCCCCATTTGTCGTTGTATTTTACCGGCGTCAGACCCTGTACGCAGGGAGTGGCGTCCTGGAACGCGGGCGGGGTGATCCATTGTCCGAGATGATCGGCCAGTCCCACAGCCCCGGTTTGTGAATGACGCAATATGCGAACGCCATCATGATAAGAGACCAATTCATAGCCGTTGGGCATTTTTGTCACATTCCCGTAGGCGTCAAGCAACACGTCCGCATCAAAAACATAATAGTTGTTGTAGTAATACCCTTCTTGCGGGGTATAACTGATGCGTTGACGAATGCGCATGAGCCCATGATCGAAATAAAAGAATCCCAGTGATTCAAGTCCTTCTGTATCGGGCAACAACAACGATGCCGAACCCTCCAAGTCAGAAGAAACGGTATAAGGTGCTGTGTACAGGCACTGACCGGTCGTGTCCAATACGTACAATGCCGTTTCATCCATTGCCAAGGCCAGCCCTTCGGAAAATGCAAATGCACGGGTATATACGGCGTCTGTCAATCTTGCGCCGTCGTTTGTCTGATAACCATAACGACCGTTTGCTTCATAGATACGAATGTTTTCGTTTCCTGCGTCTCCCGTAGTACCCAGACAGGTAGAACGGTTGGCCATGTTCACGCCTTTGGCGTCATATGCGATGCGTGCGCCGTCTATGAGCACCGTATATCCGCCGTTTTCCAAAAACAAGGGATTGCCTGCATCATCCGACAGAGAGGTCGGGGTAACGGCACCAAAGGAGAGGGAAGAAAACACAACAGAACCGGTTGTGTCCAAAAGATCATACGTGCCGTCTCCTCGGTCACATACCAAATATCCGCTTACCGTTTCCACAGCCGGACGGTCCTGGGTTGTTTCGGTTACTACGGTTTCAAAGGTTGTTCCCCAACTCTCTGCACGCCATTCACGCGTGATTTGTTGTGCGGGACGTGTGGAAAGTGAGGCGCTTGTGGTGATACTTTCCGGCAAAGCAATGCGTTTGAGTACGGTGGATGGCTCATATTCACCGGTCACTATCACCGCATTTTTTGCGTCAAAAGTTGGACAAGATGCAAGAAAAGCGTCTAATGAAATACCGGCGCCGTCGGTATCAACATGCAGTCTGGTTGAGGTCCACGACCGGTCAATCGGATGTTGTTCATCCGGCGTGGGCAGGGGATCATCGGACTGCGGTTGATCGGAATCATCGTTGTCCGGTGTTATCGTTGCAGGCATACGTGCGGAATACCAGACGGTGAGTGCCGTGGCTGTCGCAAGAAGCAGACAGAGCACGACGCGCAAAAGAAGATTTTTGTTTTTGTCCCAAAATGACGCGCCTTGTGGCGTACGCGGGGTATGGCTCATAATTTTTCTCCGCAACAGGTATTTTAGAAAGGTGGAGTGGGCAGTTTTGCCGTCAAAGGATAATCATATCATTTGTGGTATTTTCCGCCTGCCGCCAAGTTTTTCGCACGGTAGATTTGTTCCAGCAGCATGACGCGCATCATTTGATGGGGAAAGGTCATTTCGGAAAAAGACAGCCGGCAGTGACTAAAATCTTTGATTGTTTGGGATAGCCCAAATGAGGAACCGATGAAAAACACCACATCGTGTACACCGCGCGAAACCGTGTCACAAAGCAGCTTGGAAAAATTTGTGGAAGACATCGGTTTTCCCTCGATACAAAGCGCGATGGTATATGCGCCATGCGGAACCATCGCTTGCATTCGCTCGCCCTCGTGTTGCAGTGCCTGCTGAATTTGTGCGGGGGTGGGCTGTGCGGGAAGCGGTGCCTCACGCAGTTCGTGAATCTGCACGGCTGCATAGGGGCGCAGCCGTTTGCAATATTCCGCGCAGGCATCCCGCCAATAGGCCTCTTTGAGATTGCCCGGGGCGATAATGTGAATGGTTTGCATGGCAATTTTTTCCTGTGTTAGAACGCATAAAAACGGTGGATAACAAGGTTATAACAAGATCGATCTCATCAAATGAAAGACGGAATTACTTGGCTGTTTGTTTTTGTTGATGTTGAGTTTACTTATTGAATATCAGTATACTCCACGGTGTATGATTTGTCAAGTTTTGCGGTATTTTCTCCTGTATTTACGCGACCGTTCTTTTCCAAACATACATAAAATATGAAAAAACAAAAAAGAAATCGTAAAAAATGAAATGATGCGGCATACCCCTCGCGTCCAGTACGGTGCACAAGATGTTATTTTCTTGACTTCTCCCTGATTTGTATGTTATACTGAACCCGGTAAAACATACGATAAAATTTTTGCAAAAGGAACCAATGCAATATGATCAATATCGAACATCTTGTCAAGACCTTCGGCGATATTCGAGCGGTAGACGATGTCAGTTTTACAGTGAACGAAGGGGAGATTGTGGGACTGCTCGGCCCAAACGGCGCGGGCAAGACCACGACGATGAATATTCTCACCGGGTATTTGTCCTGTGACTCCGGACGTGCGCTGATTGACGGGATTGACATTCTGGAAAATCCACGCGAGGCGAAAAAACGGATCGGCTTTTTGCCCGAACAGCCGCCGCTGTATTTGGATATGACGGTTTTGGAATATCTGAATTTTATTTATGACCTCAAAGGTTGTACGCTGCATCGGCAAAAACATCTGGAGGAGATCTGTGAAGTGACACAGATTGCAGATGTTTCGCGCCGTATCATTCGCAACCTTTCCAAAGGGTATCGGCAACGTGTGGGCATTGCGCAGGCACTGGTGGGTAATCCTCCGGTCCTGATCTTTGATGAGCCGACGGTTGGTCTGGATCCGCGACAAATTGTGGAGATCCGCAATTTGATCCGAGGACTGGGCAAGCAGCACACGGTGATTCTCTCCACGCATATTTTGCCTGAGGTCAGTGCTGTGTGCGAACGCGTGGTGGTCATTCATCGCGGCAAGATCATTGCGGATGCGAAAACGACCCAGATCGCGCAGGAAGTGGACAGCGCGCGGCGCCAGACGGCCAAGATCGTTGGACCGGAAAAGCAAGTGCTTTCTGCTCTGCGCGGATTGGGCGGTGTGCGCGCCGCAGTGTCTTTGGGTGCGCGTGAGGGAGGCAGTGTGGCATATCGCATGGAAAGTGAGGCGGGTGTCGATATTCGTATTCCGTTGTTTCGCATGCTTGCACAACACGGCTGGCCGCTCATCGGCTTGGAGAGCACCGGGACAAGCTTGGAAGACGTGTTTCTCTCCTTGTTGGAAAAACAGGAACAACAAAAACGTCCCCCACGCAAAAAAACGGAGCGGATTCGTCCCGTCGGGACGCCGCGTCAAAAGCAGTAACAGCGAAAAGTTGCTGGTATTTGGTACACATGTTGCAGCTGTGTGATTGTTTACACGGTAAAATCGCGTGATGTGTGCAGCCGTATGTTGATGATAATTGCTTGTGATATCATGTATAAAAATCGACAAAATCCCATGCCGAGAACAAAATGGTTCTGTTGCCAATGATGTTTGGTTGGCGCGGCGCGAAAGGAAGTTTCAATGACAGCCATTTATATGCGGGAGATGCGGTCTTATTTCACTTCTCCCATCGGATATATCTTTACCGCAATCTATTTTGCGGTCAGCGGCTTTTGCTTTTACTATATGGTGCTAAGTGACGGTGCCACGGGCAGTGTCAGCGGCTATTTTACCTCGCTGATTTTTGTGTTTATTGTGATTGTACCGCTTTTGACCATGAAAATGTTTTCCGAAGAGAAAAAACAGCGAACGGAACAACTTTTGCTCACCTCTCCGGTCAGTCTTTGGGGTATGGTTGGCGGAAAGTTTTTCGCGGCGTACACCATGTTTGCGGCGTCGTTTTTGTGCAGCGCGGTCATCAATGCCATCGCGTTGGGGATTTACGGCACGCCGAACATGGCGGTGTTTTTGGGGAATGTGTTAAGTGTGTTGTTGATGGGCGGCGCATTTATTGCGATTGGAACGTTTCTCTCTTCTCTCACGGAGAGCCAGCTGGTGGCGGCACTTTTGACCATGTTTCTCATTGCGGTGTTGTTGCTGGTGTCGTTTTTCACGCCGTATGTCAATCTGACATGGCTGCGTGTGGTGATGAATTGGATTTCTATCTTTACCCGATTTTCCAATTTTGCTTACGGTATCTTTGATGCCGCATCTCTGTTGTATTATCTGTCTATTGTATTTGCGTTTCTCTTTTTGACCGTACGGATGTACGAACGGAAGCGCTGGAGCTGAGGGGGGGGAGAAAAACATGGCAGGCAAAAAAAACAAACGATTGCATTATTCCTCTCTTTCCGTGCTGTTAACCGTCGTTGTATTGGCGGTGCTGGTTGTCGTAAACGTCATCATTTCGGCGCTTACCACCCGCAACAACTGGTACTTGGATATGACCCAAAACGATTTGTTTACGGTTTCCGATTCCACCGTTACGCTTCTGGAAGATCTGCAGGGAAATTATGAGATTTTATTCTGTGAACCGCTGGACCGTGTTTCAACGGATACCGATTCCATGCTGATTTACAATTGTGCGCGGGATCTTTCGGAAAAGTTGGACAATGTTTCTGTGGAATATCTGGATGTGGTGACATATCCGTCTTTGGCGGCGCAGTATAAACGTTCGACATCGGAAAATGTCAATACCACCGATGTGATTGTACGCAATATGGACAGCGAGGGGAAGACCGTCAATTTTCGTAAATACGCGCAGTCGGATTTTTATGTGACAGACAGTGAAAGCGGACAGACGACAGCATTTCGCGGTGAGCAGCGGTTTGCCAATGCGTTGCTGCAACTGGGAGGAGAGAATCGACCGATCGCGGCGTTTACCACCGGGCATGGAGAACGAGTGCCGCAGGCGCTTTCGGATTTGTTTGAAGATGTTGGATATGAAGTACAGACTGTGGATTTGACACAGGACACGTTGGCGGAAGAGACAAGCGTGGTTGTGATCTATGATCCCAAATTTGATTTCCACGGCGCATTTGACGCGGCGGGGAATGAGATTGCGGTACTGGACGAATATATGATGAACTACGGAAATCTGATGGTGTTCATGGGTGCACAGACGCCCGATTGTCCGCAGCTGGATGAATATCTGGAGGAATGGGGCATCGTTTACGGAGAGGCGACCGTGCGCGACGAAAGCAGCGCAGTTTCCACGGATGGCATGGATTTGATCGCTTCTTTGGCGGATGACGGGGAACTGGGGTCCTCGGTTACCCAGGATATGAAGGCATTGGATTCGCAACCCATTACGATTGTACCTGCCGCGCGGCCGCTGTATCAGCCGTATGATGACAAGAATGCGCGGGACACCAGCAGCGTGCTGACCACCACGCCATCTGCGGAGTGTATTGCGCAGGATGGCAGTGTGACGACCGGACAAGTCGATCTGATGCTGCTCAGCCGCGAAACGACGGTGACCAATGACGGCAATTTGTATTCTTACGTGCTTGCTTGCGGCAGCACTTCGTTTTGCGATGATGAATATCTGTCCAAAAATGCGTATGGCAACCGTGACATCATTTATTCGCTGATGAATATTTTCAACAAAGATCAAACAGCGGTCAGCATTGATTACAAGGAATTTGACGCTTCAACGCTTACCATCAGTACAGCGCAGGCGCGCACCTGGTTGATCGTCACGGCGGTTGTCATCCCCGTAGCCATTTTGATCTGCGGCACGGTGGTTTGGGTCAGGAGAAAACGCTTATGAAACAACAGGATCGCGAACGACAGGCCGTGGCCGATGCGGAGGCACCGGAAACGACGCGCCCGGAAGAAAAAGACAGCTTATCCGCGGTGAAACAGGACACAACGACAGATACAAGACAAGACGCGGAAAAACAGAAATCAGATCGTATGGTCCATGCCGCGCAACCAATCGACAGCGATTCTGTCGATTGGCATGCCGATGACACAGCAAGCGAGACGGATCCGCCGAACCGATCAAATGACGATCACGCGGACAAAGGGGACGCGGAAAAACGAAACGGCGAAGAACGTCAACCCGAGGGATCGGACGCATCGGCGCATGCGGACAGCCGCAGTGAAGAGGAGCGGCTGGAAGAGGAATATCGGCTCATGGGGGAAGATGCGCCGGGGGGCGAGAAGAGCATCGACGATGTGTTAAAAAAGCTTTCCACATTTTCCACCCAGACAAAAAAGGATCGATTGCAGCGCCGTTATTTTAAGCGGCAAACGTCTCACCGCCGGCGGTGGTGGATCTTGATACTGGCATTGATTGCGGGATTGGGTGTTGTGACATGGGCACTGTTTTTGGCGGGCGGAGATGAGAGCGGCGATCGGATCGCGACGCGTGAATTGTTTACGCCCGAGGATTTGCTGCCTGCAAGTGCTGTCGACCGTGCAGCGGGGAAATGTGAGACATTGGCCGACCCGGACGCGGCGCAAAGTATTATGTATATCTTTGCGCCTGTGAGCCAGTCGGAAGTGCAGTCCATCGCATGGCGCAATTCCGAGGGAAGTTATGAGATATACCGTGACAATGAGGGGAATTTTGTCATGCGGGACGCCGAAGACAATTCGTACGTACAGCAGCGCTTGTCCATGTTGGTTGCCGCAACCTGCCGGCCGAGTGTCTTGCAGCGTGTGACCACTGCCTGCGAGGACTTTTCGGAATACGGCCTGACACCCGGCAAAGAACCCATGTCTTATACCGTTACCACCACTGCCAATGTGACACACACGGTGCTATTGGGAGACAAAACGCCCGCAGGAACGGGATATTATGTCCGTTACGAAGGACGGGACGCGGTATATGTGATTCCTGCTGATTATATTGATACGTGTATTGCACAGCCCATGGCAACCATGATGACGCCGCTCTTGGTCTATCCCGTGCCGGAAAACGAGTATTATCTTATGGACAACTTTACCCTCAAACGCCATGGCGAGGTGTTGTTCCAGGCAGTATATTTGTCAGAGGATGAGCGTCAAACGCTGGCATCCACTCGCGTGTTTAAGATGACGTACCCCGCGGAATATACCCCATCGGTAGAAAATTATGATACAGCCGTGCTCTCCACGCTCACACAGCTCACCGGAACAGCGGTAGTGGCACAGGGGCTAAACGATGAAAATTTGGCAAAATACGGATGTTTGGATCCTGCCTATGAGATTTCTTACACCTATGATGGGGTACAAGTCCAACTGCTGATCTCCGAAAAGCAAACGGAAGAGGATCTGTATTATGTCGCATCTCCTCTCACAGATATCATTGCAACCGTTCCGGCGGATACGTTGAAATTCTTGGATTGGGATCTGATTGATTTTATTGATCGTTCCATTTATTCGCGCAATATTGCTGAAATCGCACAAATTGATGTGCAAAGCGATACCGTGAATGCGTCATTTGCATTGACGCATCTGCGTGATCAGACCGATGCTGACGAAAATCTGCGTGTAACGGAGACGGTGAGCGGCACTCAAATAACGGATATTACCAATTTCCGTAATTTTTATCGTGTATTGCTCTCTGTGCAATTGCAGGATTATGCGCCGTATACGGAAGCGGATATCGAAACGGAAGATCTCTCCTGTGCACTTACCTTGCGTATGGTAACCACCAGCGGCACGGAGATCACGTACCGGTTTTATCCGTACTCGACACGGCGTGCGTTGTATACCATCAATGGCAGCGGCGAGTTTTATGTGCTGCGCAAGGATATGCAAAAAGTCATTGACGACTGTACGCGTGTGATCGAGGGACGCACGGTTGATCCGGAAGCAAAAAGCTGAGATTGCATGGGGCAACAGATTAGAATTTTTTTACACCAAAACAAACCATGCGGCGCAGACAAAATAACAGTCTGCGCCGCATTTGTTATTTTCTGTTTTTGGAATTTTATAATCCTTTTATTGCAGTATTGGGAATATGAGTGGTGTCTTTTGTTCTGGAAACGGCAGAAAAGAATCTGGCATTTTTGTTTTTGGTTATTTCAACGCTGTCGGTGCGCGGCAGTCGATCAGGGGCATGAGACGTGTCGGGGGAGAGGAGGCGTGATGAACCGGGCAAAAAAACAAACGTTTGAGAGACATTTTTTGTATAAAACGCAGAATCTGATCCGTTTTGTTTGGAGTGAAGAAAAGGGATTGACAAACGGCAAAGAATCAGATAAAATAGATTTACAGTTTACAATTTGTTGACAAAACATGCATCGTTCCGTCATTGGCCGGCGCATCACATGACGATGTCGGTTTTGTGGTCCATGAAATGATATAAATAATGATATAAAAGGAGACAAAGAGATGTTTTGTAATCAATGCGGCAAAGAAATTCCCAACGGCGTGAAGTTCTGCCCCACATGCGGCGCACCTGTTCCCCAGACAAATGAGACAGCCGGTTCTCAGCAGAATGCTGCAACGGGAACGGGAGCCATGGCCGGTTCCGGTATGGGAACGGAAACGGTGACCAATCCGAAACTTGGGTCTTTGACGCTTCCCGGAACCACCAAAACGGTGCAGTGGATTTTGTCCTGTGTGGTGGGCGGCATGCAATTTTTGAGTGCCGTGGTTTTCTGGTGGATCGGCTTGTTTGCGGTATCCGCATCTGTTTCCATGTTCGGCATGTCTCAAAATCAGAGCGAGTCTGTCTCGTTGCATGATCTGTTTGATTGGAAATTTTTCTCCGTATTTTTTATGATTCTTGTCTTTATCTCTGCTGTATGGATGATTTTGCGGGTCGTGGATGACAAAATACCGTTGTCATTCCTTTCTCCCGTGCGTCCGATTGTTCGGTTTTTTGCGCCGCTTCTGTCGCTTGTCACTGGGGCCTTGACGCTGATCGTTTTTCTGTTTCAGTGGATCACCGGTGCGGGAGAAGTTGCCGATGCGCTCAGCAGCCTTGGATCTTTCACCTCTTCGCTTGCCAGCGTTTCATTTCACATTACATTCTGGGGCGTGCTGTTTTTGTTGTTCACGCTTGCTACCATCGTGATTTCTGCTTATCTTTTGGTGTGCGAGTTGTCCCGTAAAAAAGAAACTCCCCAAATTCATCAAATGATGTAAGTACATCAGGCGACGATTGTATCGCGACTTTCTGTTGTAATTGACATATCATTCCAAGTTTTATATCCGATCCCCTGTTCGCATCAGCGACAGGGGATCTTTGTTTTTGATTGATGTTAAGTAATCGTCGAAAAACACAATATCGGCTACCTTTTATGGTTGTCGGGACATCCATCATCGGTGTTTTTGGGACAGTGTGGGAAGTCGTTTGTAGGCAGAGAGACAGGCAGGTCAGATTGACAACGGGTATGCTTTGTGTTACTATAAACGTGGAAGGGGATCGTGTCGAGCGGCAAATGAAAAAAGACTGTGCCGTATGCGGCATTGTCGTTGCAATAGGCTTGGGTAACATCCCCAAAAACAGGACAAGAAAAACGATGTGTTTGACAAAATTTCGGTTGCTCTGTTTGAGGTAAGGGAACGGAAAAAACAAACGATCCATGATATATTGGATCAAATCGGATAAAAAACGGGAGTGAAAAAAGTATGAAACTGCAGGAGTCCGGCGAAATGTATCTGGAAACGTTGTTGGTTTTGCTGCAACAAAAGCCGCACGTGCGTGCCGTGGATGTGGGAGACTATATGGGCTACAGCAAACCGAGTGTCTCCCGCGCGATGGGACTGCTCAAAGAGGGCGGATTGGTTCAGACCGATGATGCAGGATATTTGATTCTGACCGAAGCCGGCCGCAGCATTGCCGAAAAGACATATGAGCGCCATCGCGTATTGGCCTCCTATTTTGTCCGTCTGGGGGTAAGCGAAGAAACGGCGGCAAGGGATGCTTGCAAAATAGAACATGTCATCAGTGACGAGACGTTTGAGGCAATCAAACGGCATGCTGCGGGGGAAAAGGCATGACAGTCGGGCACGACGCAAACGAAGAGAAGAAAAGCCATGGGGACGACACGTTGTCTGCACGCGATGCACAATTGTGGGAACTTTTGGTGCAGGCGCATTTGGAGGGACGTTGTTTGTCGGGCGAAACGCTGGCGCAAACGCTTCATATGACCCGCGCCAATGTGTGTAAACGGATGCATGCGCTGCGTGCGCAAGGGGTGCCGATCAGCGGAAAGACGCATCAGGGATATACACTCAACAGTGCATATGACTATCTTTGCGCGTCCGATCTTCGCGCACATCTACACGGCGCGGCGGCTGGCTTTTCGTTGCAGGTGCTGCCCCGGTGTGATTCCACCAATAACGTGTTAAAAGAAGCGGCGCACAACGGCGCACCGCATGGCACGGTGGTTTTGGCGGAAGAACAGGGGAGCGGACGAGGCCGCCTGGGCAGATCGTTTTTCTCTCCGCCGGGGGGCGTGTATGTCTCTCTTTTGCTGCGGCCGAACATTTCTGCGCAACGCATCACAGGGATCACGCAGGCCGCTGCCGTGGCGGCGGCACAAGTGGTGGAGCGTTTTGGCGGACGAAAAACGCAGATCAAATGGGTGAATGATCTTTATATCGAAGGAAAAAAATGTGCCGGCATTTTAACGGAGGCCGGTATGGATGTGGAGAGCGGCGGCGTAGAATGGGTGATCATCGGTATCGGTGTGAATTGCTTTCCCCCGCAAGGTGGCTTCCCCGCGCCCCTTGATCAGACAGCGACAACAGTATGGGAAACGCCGCAAATGCAGCGCAACGCGTTGGCCGCAGCGCTGATCAATGAAATTGCCGAACAGATATTACGGCTGGAGCAGAAAAACGGATCGTATGACGTTTATTTGGAGGAATACCGCCGCCGTTCTTATTTGACGGGACGGCCTGTGCGCGTTTATGCGGCGCAGCCGTATGATGCTATATGTATGGGCATTGATGAAAACGGGGGATTGGTGGTGCGGTGCGAAAACGGGGAGAGTAAAACCGTCATTGCCGGAGACGTCAGTGTGCGTGCAACCGAAAATGAAAAAGCGCAGGACCGATGACCGGCAACGGCGCATCCATGAAAAAGCAGAGACAACAATGGTTGCAGTTGGAGAGAGCTTCATTGACGGCTTTCAGATCATTGTGTCAATACAAACAGAAAGACGAAACGAAAAGAGCGCTGTTTCATAACAAACGTGAGTGGTTGGTACGTTTTGAGCGCTTGGACATATAAAGTTGGACATTTGCACAAACACAACCGAATTTTTTTGTAAAAATGTACGAATTTTTAAAAATCGGTGGAATTTTCCACCGATATCCTGTATCATAAAGATATGGAATTTGATATGTGACAGCCGCGAAAAGCTACGAATAAGAGAAGTCGCTGATCCGTGGCCGTTTTGGTGCTTGGATACGTAGGAATAACAAACCATTCGCCCCAACGACGATTGATTCGACGGATACGATGATCCATTGTGCCAAGGAATCAACCGCCAATCAAACAGAAAAATCTGTAAAACGGAGGAGGCCCCGCGCAACGAGTTGCGGGCAAAAGGAAACAATGAAGATCAGAGAGATCAAAGAATTGCTGCACTGCCGGGTGTTGTGTGGGGAAGAGATGCTGGATCGCGATGTACATTCCGCCTGCGGCAGTGATATGATGAGCGACGTTTTGGCGTTTGTTAAAGATCAGGCGGTATTGATCACCGGTTTGGTGAATCCTCAGGTGATTCGTACCGCCCAGATGATGGATATTTGCTGCATCGTATTTGTGCGCGGCAAGAAGCCATCTCAAGATGTCATTGATTTGGCACGGGAGACGGGAATTGTGCTGCTGTTTTCCTCGGAGCGCATGTATTCCGCTTGCGGCATTTTATATCAGGCCGGATTACAGGCAGGCAGCGTTGCAGGCGATTTGCCGAATACCGGTGAGGCGATGGGCGAAAATACGTAAGGACAAAAAGAAACGGCGGAAGTAGATACATATTACGGCAACAGCGTGCGTTCCCTTTGACGAAAGGCATGCGATAGGAAGGTACGGCTTCCCGTTTGCGCGTTTTCCGATACGTGTGATGTAGGGGAATTTTGCGCGATTGGTTTGGTTTCACAAAAACATACACGGCGGTACATGGATTTCATATGACGCCGTCGTTTGACGTGCGCCTGTGTGCTGTGTCCGGATGTGGCAAAGGATCTGAATCGGGCGTGCAAATAGAGGAGAGAACAATGGCAGAGGGCATCAATTTTCATTACGACGTGGACGGAAGCGATTTTACTTCAGCGGGTAAGGCGTCCGTGCAGATTAAAAAATCACTGCAATTATTGGGCATCGACGCAGAAATCATCCGCCGTGTCTCCATTGCCATGTATGAGGGAGAGATCAACATGGTCATTCATGCCGACGGCGGTACGGCAGATGTGACGGTTTATGACGATTACATCGAAATTGTTTTGGCAGATACCGGTCCCGGCATTGCGGATGTGTCACTTGCCATGCAGGCGGGATATTCGACCGCGCCGGACAATATTCGTTCGCTGGGATTCGGTGCCGGCATGGGGCTGCCCAATATGCAACGGTATTCCGATCAGATGCATATCGACACCGAATTGGGTGTGGGTACGACGGTAAGGATGCGGGTCAATTTATAAAGTGGAACGTGGTATCACAGTTGTGATGTTCCGATCCATGCGATCTGTCACGTGATGCGTTTCGGGATCGCGAAACGGTGGAAACGTGATTGGTTTATCGGATCACACGCAAGAAAAACGGATCAAACGTTACGTGTTTTCCGTGAAAACGGCGAATCTTCGAAAAAATTTGACGGAAGGGAGGGGAGACACATATGGCAGAGCCCATGGACAAGAGCAAACAAGCGGAAGAACAATCCGCGAAAGATCGCAAAAAAGTACCGCCGACGTTGCACTCTGTGACGCTGGATGTTTCACTTTGCAAAGGGTGCACCACGTGCATCAAGCGATGCCCGACGGAAGCCATCCGTGTGCGCGGCGGAAAAGCAGTCATTATGAGTCAGCGGTGCATCGATTGCGGTGAATGTATCCGCCGCTGTCCGTACAATGCGAAGAAAGCGGTGTTTGATAAATTATCTGACTTTTCCGATTATAAGTGGAAGATTGCACTGCCTGCACCGGCGTTGTTCGGACAAATTGATAAATTGGAAAATTTAGATTATGTGGTCTCCGCTCTGTTGGACTGTGGGTTTGACGATGTGTTTGAGGTAGCGCGTGCGGCAGAATTGGTCAGTGAATACACACGCGAGTATCTCAAACGAGAAGATATTCCAAAGCCGGTCATCAGTTCTGCCTGCCCCGCTGTGGTGCGGCTCATATCCATTCGGTTTCCGTTTCTGCTGGATAACGTGCTGCCGATTTTGGCACCGGTAGAGTTGGCGGCACGCATTGCCAAAGAGGAGGCGTTACAGGCACATCCGGAATTGCAGCCGTCGGATATCTGTGTGTTGTTTATATCCCCTTGTCCTGCCAAAGTTTCCTATGTTCGAAGTCCTTTGGGGGTCAAGGAAAGTGCCGTGGACGGCGTTTTGTCAATCAGCGATATCTATTTTGATTTGATTGACGCCATGAAGCATATCACCACGCCGCGTGCCTCCTGCAAGTTTGGTATCATCGGCATCAGCTGGGCCGGCAGCGGCGGGGAGAGCAGCGCATTGTTTAATGACAAATATCTGGCCGCAGATGGGATTGAAAATGTCATTCAGGTGTTGGATGAAATTGAAAAAGAAAATTTTGCGGGACTGGAGTTTGTGGAACTCAATGCGTGCAGCGGAGGATGTGTCGGGGGTGCGATGAACGTGGAAAACCCGTTTATTGCCAAGGCACGGTTGCAAAATTTGCGCCGGTATTTGCCCGTTTCCCAGAACCACATTCCGCATACCTCGCGTCGGGATGACGGATACGTACCTGCCGAGGTCATGTTTGAATGCGACATTCCGGCCTCGACGGTGATGCGGTTGGATGAGGATCGACGTGTGGCACAGAAAAAGCTGGCGATGATACAGGAATTGACCAAATGTTTCTCCAATATGGATTGTGGTTCCTGCGGTGCGCCGACGTGCGCGGCGTTTGCAGAAGACATCGTGCGCGGCGAGGCGCACGAAGGCGAATGTGTCATTATGATGCGTCAAACATTGCAGGAAATTTTGGAACGCGGAGAAGTGGGAGAATCGCCATTTTTCCCCCGCATGCTGCAAGAACAAGTGCGTGCGGCGGACGCAGCGATCGACGACACAGAGAAAACAAAGCAAGGAGCAGATGCGAAAACAGACGCGGATAAATAAGATTCAAACATTTCACAAAGCCAAATATACATAAAACACGATAACCGGCTCAAAAAAGTACCAATGGAATATTGTTTCTTCATAGATTTTTTGTAACAGGGATTGTTTGCCGTTACATGTCGGTGGATGCATCTGTCAAAAGCAGAAGAACTCGTTCTTCTGTGTAAATAAAAAATCAAGGGGGGAAAACAAGATGAAACAAACCAAACAAACGCGCCGCGCGCTGTCGGCAAGTATGTTGTCTGTGGTACTGTGCGCGGCCATGTTGATCGGTACCACGTTTGCATGGTTCACGGACAGCGTGACAAGCGGCAGAAATCAAATCGTTGCGGGCAATTTGGATGTGGAGCTGGAATATGCAACGGTGGTAGACACGCAGGCGGGGACACTTTCCGAATGGGAAACCGTGCAGGATGCAACCGATTTGTTTGCGGATGGCTTATGGGAACCGGGATATGCCCAGGTGGTATACCTGCGGGTCAGCAACCTTGGATCACTTGCACTGAAATATCAGCTGTCGATGAACATTCTTTCGGAGACGGCCGGTGTCAATGTCGACGGTCAGACGTTCAACCTTTCCGATGAGCTGCAGTATGGTGCGGTCTTGAATCAGAGCGTGCCGTTTGCAAATCGCGATGTTGCCATAGATGCCGTGACAAGTCCTGTGGCGCTCAGCACCGCATACACAAGCGGGGAAATGCATCTGGCAGCCAATGCAGAGCCGCAGTATCTGGCGCTGGTGGTGTATATGCCCAAAACAGTGGGAAATGAGGCCAATTATCGCGGACAGACTGCGCCCAAAATTGAGCTTGGTGTAAACCTTGTTGCCACGCAGGATACCGTAGAATCTGACAGCTTTGACAATCAATATGATACGGGTGCCGCGTATGAGAAGATTTATATAGATAACGGCAATGGAACGTATACGGAAAACGGTCAATTGTATGTGTTGATTGAACATACATATATTCCTGTTACAGCAGACGATACGGTCGATGGGTTGTATACAAATGCAAACGGTGATGCATATGTTGCGACAGAGCAGGCGGTAAAATCGACGTTTGAAAACGGGGCGGATCAGATTACGTTGATTCAGGATGTGTCACTGAAAAACACGGGTTCCTACGGCAATGGGACACCGGACACTTATATTCTTACACCAAATGCCGTCCTTGATTTGAACGGCCATACGATTACCGTACTTTCCAACGACCGCTTTATGATTGCGGGAAGCGGTACCGTGATCAAAAACGGACAGATCAAGGCAGGCCCTATGTCCGGTTCCGCAACAGGAAAGATTTCCTACTCACTTGCCGTGACAGCCAACAGCCAAGATGTGGTGATCGAGGATCTTGTCTGTGAGGGCGGTATTGAGGTGCTGGGACGCAGCACGGCTACTTTGAGAAATGTCACGGTGACAGCAACCAATTTTTATACGATATATCTGGTGGGCGGTGCGACCGCTACCGTGGAGAGCGGTGATTTTACGGCGCAATCCGGTTTGCAACACTTCTACATTCAAGATACAGGCAGCGAGCTGATTCTCAAGGGCGGCACATTCAGCGGCGGCACGCCGACAAAGACAGGCAGCGGTACTTTAACCAATTTAATCGGATAAAAACAAAAAGAAGCGACAGAGGAGCGGTTTGCGGGGATTTATAGCGTTACCGTAAAACTTTGAAAAGTCGCAAACACCTGACAAAAACTGATGAAAACGGGCGCCACGCCAGACCATACGGTTCGGTGTGGCGCTTGTTGTCGTCTGCCATCCTATACATCTGAAAATACAGCAGCCGTTTTTGGGGGCGCACGGGGCGGTGCGCGATGGAGAATCAACGACGAGCAGTTGCGATTTTCTTGATAGTATGTTACAATACAAGCACAATATCTGTTTGATCAGTTACGAGACGAAAACAAAAAAGCTGATGACAAAGGGAAAGGGGAATCTGCACAATGACGGTACAGCAGGCGGCGGCGCTTCTGGGCGCGGAGATTTTAAGCGAGGGCGATTTGTCGCGCACGGTATGCGGCGGATATGCGGGAGATCTGCTCAGCTGGGTGATGGGTAATGTGGAGGCGGATCAGATCTGGATCACCATTATGACCAATGCCAATGTCATCGCGGTTGCTCTTTTGCGTGATGTGAGTGCGGTTTTGCTCTCGGAAGGCGTGGAGATGGAACCGGAGGTGTTGGACAAGGCGCGTGGAGAAAAAATCACGGTGTTGCGCAGCAACAAAAGCACCTATGCACTTTGCGCCGCGCTCGATCGATTGCTGCACGAAGAGACGGCGCAAAATGATCGGGGGATATCATGACCGATTACGCGTGTGATCTACACATGCATTCCTGCCTCTCTCCCTGTGCAGACAATGACATGACGCCATCGAATGTGGCGGGAATGGCGTTTCTCAACGGTATCAAGATTGCCGCTTTGACCGATCACAACAGCTGTGACAATTGTCCGGCGTTCTTTGACGCATGCCGCACGGTGGGCGTGTTGCCCATTGCCGGTATGGAATTGGAGAGTGCGGAGGAAATTCATCTCGTTTGTCTGTTTGTCACGCTTGCACAAGCCATGGCGTTCGGACAGGCGGTTGCCGCGCATCGCATGCATGTGGAAAATCGACCGGAAATTTTCGGCGATCAGCTGATCATGAACGAGCAGGATGAAGTGTTGGGTCGGGAAAAACAATTGTTGATCTGTGCCACCGACTTGTCCTTGGAACAGGCGGTCTCTCTTGTGCGCGCGCATGGCGGGGCGATATATCCGGCCCACATTGATCGCAGGAGCAATGGACTTTTGGCAATATTGGGTGATTTTCCTGCGCGTCCGGTGTTTTCCGCGGCGGAGTTTCATGACCCGCAGCAGTTGCAGCGATATCGACGAATGAATGAAAGGTACCGATCCTTGCATTTGGTCAGCGCTTCCGATGCACACCGTTTGTGCGACATCAGCGAGGGGGAGCATGTGCTGCCCGGCGATATTTTCCCCGTACCGCTGGAACAGATGGAACAAGATGCTGCGCGGCGACACTTGCTGCACTGGCTGGACGAAACGGTTTTGCTCGAATGATTTGATAGGGGTTCACGGTGTGTGATCGAGCACGCAGCGGAACGGGTAATACCACAATGTCGGGCAGATAGGAGCGATATTTGTAAATATGAGAGTCGCAGCGATACAGACGCTGCGGCTTTTTTTGTAAAATAAATGAAAATAATAGATGAAAAGAACGGAAATACAGGAAATGATTTGGTAAATTTACGGAAAGGTATAGACTTTTTTCGCATTTTATGATATATATATAATGATATGTAAGAATTACGTATTGATATATGACCGCGATTCCCGTGCCAAGGCATCGTCGCTGATCGGGGAATGGCGGTCGTAACAATGTTTCGCTTGCAACAGGAGGAAAACGGGAAGATGAAAAAGAGTCTGACCACGGTGGCATTTCACGGCACACCGGAGCAGGAGGCGCAGCTGCTGGACGTGATTGCGCAAAACGGGGCAAAGCGGGAGAACCTGATGCCGATTTTGCAGGAGGCACAGGAAATTTACGGCTATTTGCCCATGGAAGTGCAGAAAATCATTGCGGAAAAGACAGGGACCCCTTTGGCCGAGGTGTTTGGTGTCGTCTCATTTTACTCGCAGTTTGCGCTCAATCCCAAAGGCAGCGTTGCCATCGCTGTGTGTCTGGGGACCGCGTGCTATGTCAAAGGCTCGGGTGATCTGGTGGACCGCATCACGGAACGGTTGGGCGTGGAACCCGGCGGTGTGTCGGAAGACGGCAAATTTTCACTGGAAGCGACACGTTGTATCGGTGCGTGTGGTTTGGCGCCGGTTTTGACTGTAAACGGCGAGGTATATGGCCGATTGACCAAAAACGATGTCGACGGCATCTTGGATCAATATATGTAAACGAACGTGTGTTGGGCACAGGGATAGCGTAATCATGCAGCCGGCAAGGAGACGGGAAGACGATGAAAGAGCTGTCGCTTAACATTTTGGATGTCGCGATGAATTCCGTTGCTGCAGGCGCAACGCTTGTACAGATTCTGATTGATGAGAGTCGGACGGGCAAGATGATATTGCGTATCGTTGATAACGGTTGCGGTATGGACGAACAGACGTTGCATCATGTGACAGATCCGTTTTATACCACACGTAAAACGCGCAAGGTGGGTTTGGGACTGCCGTTCTTGCGTATGACGGCGGAGCAGACCGGCGGTACGTTTTTCGTTTCGTCTACGACAAAGCAACAGGACCCGGCAAATGCCGGAACCACCGTGTGTGCCACCTATGACACGACACATATCGATTTCACACCGCTGGGGGATCTTGCATCCACGATGGAAACGCTCATCGGCGGCCATGCGCAAATCGATTTTTTGCTGGAACATCGGTTGCCTCAGCGTGTGATCAAATTGGATACCCGGGAAGTACGCGAAATCCTGGGGAAAGAAATTCCGCTTGACAGTTACGAGGTGCTGGCATGGATCAAAGCATACCTGCGCGAACAATATGAACAACAACAGATCGGAGGAACACAGATCGATGAAACTTGAAGATTTGGCAAAAATCAAAGCACAGATGAAAGACAAAGTGTCTTTGCGTGAGGGCAGCGGGAATGTGCGTGTGGTTGTCGGAATGGCCACCTGCGGGATTGCTGCCGGTGCAAGACCGGTCCTCTCCGCTTTTGTAGAAGAGGTTGCATCGGCGGGACTGGGCGACACCGTGACCGTTTCTCAGACGGGCTGTATCGGTATTTGTCAGTATGAGCCGGTGGTAGAAGTTTTTGCACAGGGCAAGGACAAGGTCACATATGTCAAAATGACCCCGGAAAAGGCGAAACGCGTTGTCCGAGAGCACCTCAAAGACGGCCGCGTTGTGGAAGAATACACCATTGGAAATCAGCAGTAATTGGGAGGAAGAGTGCAAATGTTTCGTTCACATGTTCTGATCTGCGGCGGTACGGGTTGTACCTCCTCCGGCAGCACGGTGCTGCGTCAAGCACTGGAAAAAGAATTGGCGGCAAACGACTTGCAGGACGAGATTAAAATCGTCACGACCGGTTGTTTCGGGCTTTGCGCATTGGGGCCGGTTATGATCGTATATCCGGACGGCACGTTCTACAGTATGGTCAAACCTGAAGATATTCCGGAGATCGTTGAGGAGCATCTGCTCAAAGGACGTCCGGTGGCACGTCTGGAATATCACGAAAAGACGGGAGACCATCATGTGGTGACATCCCTGTCCGAGACCAATTTCTATAAAAAGCAAAAACGTGTTGCATTGCGCAACTGCGGTGTGATTGATCCGGAAAAGATTGAAGAATATATCGCCATGGACGGCTACCAGGCGTTGGGAAAAGTTTTGACGGAAATGACGCCCGATCAGGTGATTCAGACGATTTTGGATTCCGGCTTGCGCGGCCGCGGCGGCGGTGGATTCCCCACGGGTAGAAAGTGGCAATTTGCGCGCAACAGCGTATCTGACAAAAAATATGTGGTATGTAATGCCGACGAGGGCGACCCCGGTGCGTTTATGGACCGTTCCGTATTGGAAGGGGATCCACATGCCGTGCTGGAGGCGATGGCAATTGCCGGATATGCCATTGGTGCGGATGAAGGATATATCTATGTTCGTGCAGAATATCCCATTGCGGTACATCGTTTGCAGATCGCCATTGCTCAGGCCAGAGAAAACGGGCTTTTGGGCAAAGACATTTTCGGTACCGGCTTTAACTTTGATATTCAGTTGCGTTTGGGCGCCGGTGCATTTGTGTGCGGTGAGGAGACGGCACTGTTGACCTCGATCGAGGGCAACCGCGGTGAGCCGCGTCCCCGTCCGCCGTTCCCGGCTGTGAAGGGCTTGTTCGGCAAACCCACTATTATCAACAATGTTGAGACATACGCCAATATTTGCCAGATTATCTTGAACGGACCGGAATGGTTCGCATCCATGGGAACGGAAAAGTCCAAAGGAACCAAGGTCTTTGCATTGGGCGGCAAGATCACCAATACGGGACTTGTGGAAATTCCGATGGGTACCACATTGCGTGAAGTGGTGGAAGAAATCGGCGGCGGCGTGCCAAATGGTAAGAAGTTTAAGGCAGCACAGACGGGCGGCCCGTCCGGTGGATGTATTCCCGCGGAACATATCGATGTGCCGATCGACTATGACAATTTGATCGCCATTGGCTCTATGATGGGCTCCGGTGGTCTGATTATCATGGATGAAGATACCTGTATGGTTGATATGGCAAAATTCTTCTTGGAGTTTACCGTTGACGAATCCTGCGGCAAATGTACCCCTTGCCGGATCGGTACGCGTCGGCTTTTGGAGAAGTTGGAAAAAATTACCAAAGGTCAAGGTGAACTGAAAGACCTGGACGAATTGGAAGAATTGTGCAATTACATCAAAACAAACTCCCTGTGCGGTTTGGGTCAAACAGCGCCAAACCCGGTACTGGCAACCCTGCGTTATTTCCGCGACGAATATGTTGCACACATTGTGGATAAGAAATGTCCGGCCGGCGTTTGTAAAGCACTGCTGAATTATCACATCATTGCGGACAAGTGCCGTGGTTGTACGGCCTGCGCACGGAAGTGTCCGGTCGGCGCGATCAGCGGCTCGGTCAAACAGCCACACGTCATCGATACGGCGAAGTGCATCAAGTGCGGCGCATGTATGGAAACCTGTAAATTCGGCGCCATTGAGAAAGCATAAGGAGGATGCACGTCATGGAAATGATCAATTGTAAAGTGAACGGGATTGCAGTCAGCGTCCCGAAAGGCTCCACCATTTTGCAAGCGGCGCGTGCGGCCGGGGTGGAGATTCCGACGCTGTGTTATATGAAAGAAATCAACGAGATTGGTGCTTGCCGGATCTGTATTGTGGAGGCAACCCACACACGTGGTTTGGTGACTGCCTGTGTGTACCCTGTCGATGAAGGCATGGAGATTTCCACCAATACCGAAAAGGTACTCCGTGCACGTAAGACGACGCTGGAGTTGATTCTTTCTACGCACAACAAAAAATGTCTGTCCTGCGTTCGTTCCACCAATTGCGAACTGCAAAAGCTTTGTATGGAATACGGTGTGGACAGCGATGCGTTTTCCGGTTATGTTCCCGCGTCAGAACCGGATACGTCGACGCCCCATTTGGTGCGTGACAATTCCAAATGTATTCTCTGTCGGCGCTGTGTCGCAGCGTGCCGTGAGCAATATGTCAGCGTGATCGGTGCGATGGATCGTGGTATTGATACCAGTATTGGATCTCAGTTCCGCACAGACTTGGCCAATACGCCTTGTATTTCCTGCGGCCAGTGTACGGCTGTATGTCCGACAGGTGCTTTGACGGAACGTGATGATACAGCGAAGGTGTGGGATGCGTTGGCAGATCCCGACAAACATGTCGTAGTTCACACAGCTCCCTCCATTCGCGCAACCTTGGGTGAATGTTTTGGTATGCCGGTTGGTACCAATGTGGAAGGCAAGATGGTTGCAGCGTTGCGTCGGTTGGGCTTTGATCGTGTCTTTGATACGGACTTCGGTGCTGATCTGACGATCGTGGAAGAGGCAAACGAGTTGATCGAACGCATTACCAACGGCGGTGTGCTGCCCATGATCACATCATGTTCTCCGGGGTGGGTGAAATTTGCAGAATATTATTATCCCGATCAGCTTGACCATTTGTCCAGCTGTAAATCTCCCATGCAAATGACAGGTGCGGTGATCAAATCTTATTATGCAAAACAGGCAGGGATCGATCCCAAAGACATCGTGACGGTCGCGGTGATGCCTTGCACGGCGAAAAAATTTGAAATCGGACGCGACGACATGGAAGGTGCGGGATATCCGGATAACGATATTTCCATTACTACACGTGAGTTGTCTCGTATGATTATGCGTGCCGGTATCAACTTTACTGCATTGCCCGATGAGGAGTTTGATTCACCGTTGGGTGATGACACAGGCGCGGCTGTCATTTTCGGTGCGACGGGTGGCGTCATGGAAGCTGCATTGCGTACCGCCAATGACTGGTTGACCGGAGAAGATCAGACCCATGTGGACTTTGCCGCGTGCCGTGGTATGGATAGCGTCAAAGAGGCGACCGTTACCATCAAAGGCAACCCTGTGAAAATTGCAATTGCCAGTGGCGGCAAGGCGGCAAAACAGGTGATGGATAAGATCCGGAGCGGCGAAAGTGATTGGACGTTTGTCGAGGTCATGGGATGCCCGGGCGGTTGTATCAACGGCGGCGGTCAGCCGATCCAGCCGCAGTATGTGCGTGACACGGTCGATCTGAAAGGATTGCGTGCCGCGGCGCTGTATGACCAAGATCAGAAGAGCGTGCTGCGTAAATCTCACGAGTCTCCTGTCATCAAGGCGCTGTACGGCGAGGGCAAGTTCTTTGAAAAGCCGGGTTGCCACAAGGCACATGAAATGCTTCATACAACATATGTCGCACGCGAGAAATATCGTTTATAAGTTCAAAACAAATTCTAATACAATGCGCGCAACGGTTTTGATCGGTTGTGATTGTTACAGAGAAAAAGCCTTGGCGGCAGTTGTTCATCAACTGCCGCCGGGGCTTTTATAGTATGGGATCGGCTGCATTATTTAGAATGAGAAAAAAATATTTGTAAATAATTTGCAAATATTGCTTTTCTGTGCAAACCGTGATATAATTACCATGATTATCCAGGCGGTTTGAAAAAAACAATTTACATGCTGCGAATTTACGTTGACGCACCGGGTAAGACGGCTTTGCCGCTTTGTGAAACAAAGACACATTGTTACACGTTCATGGTCGGCAAAGCATCGGACATATGTGCCGTGTTTGGGGTATCTTGGTAAAAGATTGGGGAACATTTCGTATCTGTGATGTCATAGTGGACAAACATAGATGATCTGAAACCAAGATGGGACACAGGGAGCACACAAGACAGGTGGGCATATCTTTTTTTCACCGGCGTTTGCAAAAGATATGTCGATACCGGCAAGCGCTGGGATACTAAAATAAAGGAGAAAGAATCATGGCAAACACGAAGCAAACTCGTCGTGCGCTTCTCGCCAGTGTTCTGGCGCTGGTGGTATGCGCAGCGATGCTGATCGGGACCACATTTGCATGGTTTACCGACAGTGTGTCCAGCGGAAAAAATCAGATTGTCGCAGGTAATTTGGATGTTGAACTGGAATATGCGACGGTAGAAAACGGTACGATTACCGGATGGACAAGTGTGAACGGCGCGACCGATCTGTTTGACGATGGGCTGTGGGAACCGGGATATGCGCAGGTGGTGTATCTGCGCGTGCAGAATCTGGGCAGCTTGGCACTGAAATATCAGCTGTCGATGAACATTCTTTCGGAGACAGCCGGAGTCAATATGAACGGCGATACGTTCAACCTATCCGATTATCTGCAGTACGGCGTGGTGTTGGATCAGCGTACACCGTTTGAGACGCGCACACAAGCCGTGGCTGAGGCAGCGGCAAACGCAGCTGCACTGCGTGAACCGTACACCGGTAATGAAACGATTCTTGCGTCGAAAGACGTGCAGTATCTGGCGCTGGTGGTGTATATGCCCGAAACCATCGGAAACGAAGCAAACTACCGCGGCACGGATGTTCCCACCATTGAGTTGGGGTTGAATCTGGTTGCAGGTCAGGCTGCGGTCGAATCGGATAGTTTTAACAATCAGTACGACCTGAATGCAAAATCTCCGATTGCGGATTCTTCTGCGGCGGAAGATGCTTTGAGAGAAAACGGAACGGAAAATGTAGTGATTGCCACAGATATGACGGTCACTGCGCAAACAGAGCGGTTGAATATTTCCTCTGATAAAAATATTGATTTTAGCAATTCTACGTTTACCAGAGAAAGCGGAACAGGAAGTGGTTTAATCATTGGGGAACAGGGTTATCAGCCTCTTCCGGTTACGGTGACTATCGATCATGCTAATTTTGTATCCGAGGCAACTTCCGCTGCAGTCCGTGTTGAAAGTGGTTCTACAGTGACATTCCGCAATTCTACCTTTACGGGTAGCGAGGCGCTGCAGGCATATGCGCAGGCGGGAGAGAAAACTACGCTGTTGTTTGAAAACTGCACATTTGACGGCGAGGTAAGCCTTGATACTGCATCCGGAGACGGACGGGAATACGATGTAACATTTCGTAATTGCACGTTTACCGGTACGTTTGGAAACGGTGGTGCATCTGTATCCACCGGTGCACAGGCATATGGAAATATAACATTAGAAAACTGTCAGATCGATATTGAATATACCGGTAATGCTGTGTGTGGCGTCAACATTGGCAGTTATTATGGAAGCAACGGAAACAATCCGATTGTCGTAACATTACGTGATACCACGATTGCGGTTGACAAATCAGCCAGTGCCTCCGGCGGGATGTTCGGTCCTACGGAGGGAGTGCCGGTTCGTATCAACAGCAAGGATATTACAACCTTGAACATCGAAGGGACATGCACCTTTACGATGAACGGTGTTGCAAAGACTTTTGATACCGTTACGAAGGAGTGGAATTAATAACATTCTGCTCCGTTCGACAGTATAAAAATCAAACAAACGAAAAAATGAACAAAAGGGGGAGAAGTCATGTCAAGTAACAAACAAACGCGCCGTGCGCTGATCGCAAGCGTTTTGGCGTTGGTGGTGTGCGCGGCGATGCTGATCGGGACCACGTTTGCGTGGTTCACGGACAGCGTGACAAGCGGACGCAACACCATCACTGCGGGCAATCTGGATGTGGAGCTGGAATATGCAACCGCAACAGAGGGCACGCTCGGCGGCTGGACAAGTGTGAACGACGCGACCGATCTGTTCGGTGACGGATTGTGGGAGCCGGGATATGCACAGGTGGTGTATCTGCGCGTGCGCAATGCAGGTACGCTGGCGCTGCGTTATCAGCTGTCGATGAACATTCTTTCGGAGACAGCCGGCGTCAATGTCAACGGCCAGACATTCAACCTTTCCGATGAGCTGCAGTATGGTGCGGTCTTGAATCAGAGCGTGCCGTTTGCAAATCGCGATGTTGCCATAGATGCCGTGACAAGTCCTGTGGCGCTCAGCACCGCATACACAAGCGGGGAAATGCATCTGGCAGCCAATGCAGAACCGCAGTATCTGGCGCTGGTGGTGTATATGCCCAAAACAGTGGGGAATGAGGCCAACTACCGCGGCGATGTGGTTCCGACCATCGAATTGGGCGTCAATCTGTTGGCAACGCAGGATACGGTGGAAGAAGACAGCTTTGACAATCTGTATGACCAAGACGCTTGGGAAGAGGTCAGCGATGCCGCCGGTCTTCAAGCAGCAATCAGCGAGGGTAAAACTGCGTCTCTGACACAGGATATTGTACTGGATTCGACACTTCCTATGAGTCCAAGTGGTGAAACGAACATTGTTTTGAACGGAAATGAGCTGAAAACAACCAGCGAAAATACGACAATGGTAGAAAACGGTGAAACACTTACCGTTTCCGGCGGCTCATTGTCGATTGGAGAAGGTATGTTTGCTGATATGGCAAAATCCGCTTTGCAGGTTACAGATGGTTCGACCATTCGTTTGCTCAATGTGGATTATCGTGCCGGCGGAACAGGCGTGTTTGCGCAAGGCCAGAATGCCACAGTCGAAATAATCAATTCTGTCATTGAGGCGCCGAGCTTTTGCGTTGGTACCAATGCAGGCAATACGGCAAATCATGGAGTTGATATTCGTATTATCAATTCCAGACTGGAAACAACGCACTTTGACGGTTGGACCGGCAGTGCGGTTTTGATGAATGTACCCGGTAATTTAACCATTGAAGGATCTACCATCATCGGTGAGTGCAACGCCGTGATCGTGCGTAGCGGTACGGCGACCATTCGCAATTCCGTTTTATCTAGACCTTATGCGGTAGAGGGTGCGAATGAGAGCGAAATTCACATGGACGGAAACTGGGGAAGTGGTAACAATGTGCCGCTGGCAACGCTGTTGCTGGGGAACCGCGCAGAGAATGCATATCAATATCCGACCGTGTGCAGAGTGGAAAACACGACAATTACATCCGCTGCAGCCGGTGCCAAAACCGTCTATTTGTACGGAAATCAGACGGCAGAATTGGGTGTTACGTTTACATATGACGATGCGACCGTCATTCAGCCTGCAGACGAAAGCGTAGAACCGATTGTATATGGCGGTGGCTATGTAACGGTAAACGGTGAATTGCAACCGTGATGTTGTCGGAGAATATTCCTGACAAAATTTTGTTATTGTGATTTTTGGTTGTTCCCGCTCTTCGGAGCGGGGGCAATCCAAGGGCATGAGCGGCAAAAACGGCATCGAATCATGTTTTGATGTTCCTGCCTTTGGATTGCCGATGGCCGATATCAGACAAGCGGCAAAGACGTTGTGCGGAGGGAACAAAGGATGAAGCAACATGCACAAAAGACAATCTGCACAACGGATGGAGGGTTTTAAGCCCCATATTTTAGTCAAACTGACTAAAACGAAACAGCCACTCTGGACGTGACGGGCGCCGATGTTTCTTTCTCCGGTGATTCCGCATTTGCTTATGCGGAAAACGGCGGTACAGTTGTATGTGATCCCGCTGATTTTGTGAATATTGGCAATACAGTATATATTCCCGCTGCAGCAAGTGTAGACGGTGGATCGCTGCACGTTCGGCGAGGGCATTACCGAGACGATCGGCTGGGCAGGCCAGGGCGGCAGCCAGCTGATCATCAAAGATTCTCCTACTTGTGAAAACTTTGCTGACTGGACCAACGGCGGTAATATTACCGTAACCGAATGATAATAGCGGGTACCTAAAACAAAAGTCGAATGTTTCGACCAAAAAACCCCGGTGCGCGGAGATAATTCCGCGTACCGGGGTTTTTGTTATCATACAGAAAAAAGGATGTATCAGAAAAAAGCAGAAGATATGATAAGACCTATTTTGGAAAAAGTGTTTAGCGATGTATCCTGTTTGGTTGTTTATTGTTTGGGTGTAAAGCTTGTTGTGCCGGTCGGGACAATAACGACCGCCTGCATGCCCATTTCGTTGTACGCGCGGACGGCATCTTGTGAGGCATAAGCGGTTGTCTGTTCTTCTTTGAGCGGGTCGGCAAATAAATATTTATCATTTTCGCATCCGGTAAATACCATGCAGTGTTCGTTGGCAGGATACAAAAAAGACTCTTCTCCATCGTTGGATTGCCATTGAATGATTTTGTCAACCTCTTCCATATCGACGGTTACCCACACGGCAACAGGAATGTTGTGCGCCAAATATTGTTCCTGTAATGACGCCAATGACATACCGGAAACGTTTTTGGCGATATATCCGCTTGGCAGACAACGGTTGAGCGCTGTGACAATCACAGGTGCAAAACAGCCCCAGCCGTTGTTTTCACTGCGCGGATCTCCGGCGTAACATTGTTTCGGATTCGGACCGTAACGACAACCCCAACGAATACTGGTTTGTTCGCAGGGTAAATAGTCATCCACAAATTGGGTGGGATCGATGTCTACCCCTCAATATTGCAACAGCATGGTTGCAGCTGTCGCTTCGCAACCATTCGGCAGGTCGTAGTCCGTTTGGGAAAGATGCGGGACGTTTAACTGGATGCTTTCCGCGGAGGAAAAAGAAAAGGGAATACCAAGAACAGCTGAGACGTATGTCGAAATTTCCCGATCCACCTCACGGCACACGCCCAGCGTGTAGTAAGTATCCAGCGCGTAATAGATGCATTCCTCGATTTCACGGTTTTTTGCAAACGGTGCGGTGATCGGATCAAATTCAAATTCGTACGCGCTCCTTTCCGCTGCGGTGTCGCCGAAAGACGAACGAACCAGTCCCGCCGGCGTCTTCAAACGTTGTTTGCATGGCTTGCATCAACGCATCTTGAAAATTGGTGTCCGCGGCATCGCCGTATTGTTTGATTTCTTGATCCCATGCTTTCAGCAACATCGATGCTTCTTCATCGTCGGTCGCCTTTGCCAGCGCCTGTTTGAAACGGAAGAGTGTTTTTTGAATGAGGTTGTCGCTGTAGATTTCGCCCTCTTGCTCAATGTTTTCCGTATCGCTGTTGGATCGGGGTTGATCCCGCAGAAAATAATTGTTGTCTGTATAAATACTTTTGGAAAAGAGGTTGTTGCGGTTCAGACGTACAATCACGCACAAACAGCCGCCGATCACGGCCAAAAGTAGCACGATGGTCAAGGAAAGCAATAAAATAGGGATACGGTATCTTTTTTTCATGCGCATAGCAGGCCAAACCTCCTTATTTGTGCACATTTCTCAGGTAATGGATCCGCGAAATTCAAACCGCTGTGCTTGCAAAACAAAATCGGAAATGGCACCGTTCGGAAGTTGTACCAGCACCTGCAACTCGTATTTGTCTTCGACCAAATATACTTCCTCATACAACCACGTCGCCCCTGCTTTGAGTCCGTCATCTTTGATGACGTCACATTTGACGCATCGCATGGCGGTGATATAAGAATGCGCAGGCGCTGCGGCGAAGGCAAAAAACAAATCGCCCAGTTGGGGTACAATTTCGGTTATCAGACAGTCATGGAATCCAATTTGACTGATCATGTCCAGCTTGAAGTGTACGCACGCCTTTTTATAATAAGATTCATATGCGCGTGAGATGCGCTGCATCTGTCGCCGGTTGGAGGCACAAAATCGACGAATTTGACGACAAAGGGCGGGGGAGGCATGGTTCATCGCGAGCAGTTCCCAATCTGCCACATTTTTTCGGATGTTGTCCGGCAACAGTTCTTGCAGCTGCTCCACATAGGAAGAAACCAGTGCACGGAATTGTTCTTTGGCTTGTACGACGGCAGGGGTGGTTTCCTCTGCGCCGGACAGATCCAACTGCTCCAAAAAAGCGCGGAAACTTTGGCTCCAAATTTGATCTTTATATGCTTGCTCCGACTTTGCCGCGCGCACATCATCTTGCAGGGCACCGTCGATGGCAGAGGCGAGACATGCTTTGTAATATTGTTCGGTAAAGTATTTCATATCCTTGTTTGTCCGTGATTGATCGTGTTAGAAGTGGAAATGAGATAAGAGAGGATTTGTGTGTCGCATTGACGGACCGTTAGTTCGTTTCCGTAAAAGCAATCCACGTCAGGCGGATCTGTGAAACAGCACCGTCAGTGAGACGGAAGGACAAAAGTCCGCCGTTTTCAAATGCGTACGACAACTCTGTCTGTGTTTGTGACGTCGGTGTGCCAAACGTAGAAACAACCTGGTCGCTTCTTGCACCCAAGGTGATCCCGTTTAAGGAAAAAGCAACTGCATCCGTTCCATCGGGCATCCCGACTTCTGCGCCATAGCTGACGCGGGACCCGTTGACACGCAGACCCAGACGGGTATCATGGTCCGTTCCTGCAAAAACCAAGTGAAACCAGCTTTCCCCTCCACCCTCATCGGTGGAATAGTCGCGCACGGCGCGGCCGCGAAGTGCTTCATACCAACGTGGGACGTAATTTTCATAGCTCAAGCGGTATGCATCGGCGCCGACGGTATCTCCGTTAATATTCAATACAAGATTGGAGTAAGATGTGGGAGAACCGGTAATTTTCCCTCCCGCCGTATAGGTAAAGATGGGAGATTGCAGGGTATCACCGGGCGTTTGAGATGCAGCGGTGGTGCTTGTTGTGTCCGTGGCGGGTGTGGACGCCGTTGTTTGAGAAGATGCTGTACTTTCCGTATTCTTTGTTATTTGTGTCGGTGATGTCGTCTGCGCGTCATCGGAAACGGACGCTGTCGTTTGTTGCGTATCATCCGGCGCGGGGGCGTTTTTGTCATCGCGCCGCAAGAAGACAAACAACACGCAGGCGGCGGCCACCAATATAAGGACAATCAATACCGCTGCCGCGGATAAAATCAGTTGCCGTTGTTTTCTTTTTTTTCGGGCGGTTGCCAGGCGTTTTTGGCGCATCGCGTCAGCTTTGGAGGGCCGTCGCGGCTCTTGTTGATTCATGTTGGTACTCCTTTTGGTTTATGTATATGGACATGTTTTGGCGTGTTGTGTTTGCATTATATGGAAAACGGATAAAATGATCCGCCTTTCCCATCATGTTTGGGTGCTCGCATCTTTCTCAGACGACGGCGCATCGGCCACATCGGCCTTTGTCAGCGGAATTGCGCGGGAAAGTGTATCGGCGGAAAGCTCAATTTGGCTTCCGATTTTTCCGGCGCTGACACAGATGGTGTCATAGTCCCATGCGGTCATGTGCAACACGGTTTTGAGTTGTTTTTTCATGCCGATGGGGGAACACCCGCCGTGCACATATCCCGTGCGCGGCAAAAGCTCTTTTAACGGCAGCATCTCCACGTTCTTTTCTCCCACACAGCGTGCAGCGCGTTTGAGGTTCAGCGTGTCGGGCGCGGGAATGACAAAAACGTAAAGTGCGCCTGAGGCAGAAGTACAAACCAGTGTTTTGAACACCCGGTTTGCATCGAGCCCCATTGCTTGTGCCGCTTCCGTTCCGCTCAGTGCAACCGCTGCGCTGTAATGGTGCGCTGTATATGTCAGGTGCTGCTGATCCAATATCCGCATGACATTTGTTTTTTCGGTATCTGATACACTTGATTTGTGTTTTGCCATATTGTCGCTCTTTCCCTTGTATCGGTGAAATAACGTGCGTAAACAAGCGGCGCTACATCATGTTTAAGACATCCTTGCAAGTTTTTTCATCCGATTGTTTGATTTTGTAGGACTTATGTACTTGTGTGCAATTATTTGGTGGGGCGATAGCAAACCGTTGCGCGGTCTTCCGTTTCGTCCAGGATCTGTGCCACGGCGGGCAGGGCGGTATATTTGCGGCAATCGCAATACCACACGACTTTTTTGTCCGGTGTCACCTCAAAAAACGGGATTCCTTCCTCATTGTGTCCGTGTCCCATCCAGTTGGTCACAACGATGTTGCCGTTGTGCAACAGCTGCAAGCCCAAAAGCCAGCGGATGTTCATGCCCGGCACATCTTCATCGTGCAGGTGCCAGATTTCCCGGCCGTCCGGATCGAGTTCCACCATACCATCCATATAGGTGTAGATCAAATTGCCGTTGTCGCGTTGTACGACGCCGAACGTATCGTGATAGGTGTCATAGTAGCGGACAAAGTTTCCGTCCAGATCATATTTTGCAATTTTACAAAGTCCCGGTTGCACCAGCAAATATCCGTCTTTTACTTTGCGTGGCATGCGCATGGCCTCATGCGGCGTCCCTTCATAGACGACGGGGATTTCCTTGACGATTTCTCCGTTTGTATTGACCTCACACAACCGTTTTTGAATGAGTTCTCCGGTCAGGATATTGCCGTTTTCCAACGGCTGGCAGCCGAACACTTCGCCCGTGGTGTGATAGCTGAACAATTCTTTCCCTTCAGGGGTGACAATGCGCACGCCACTGTCTTTGTCAGAAAAAAACGGATATAAAACATTGCCGTCGGGCAACGCCCAGACGTCATAGCATGCAGCGCCCACCACCAATTCACGTGTAATGTTTCCATCCTTGTCCATCCAAAAAATCTTGCCGCAGCCGGAATCGGTGCAAATCAGCTCATGTCTTTGAAGTCCCTGTACCATGTTCTGTTCTCCTTTTTGTTTGTAGGATTGCTTTTTTTCGGTTTGTGTATGTTTGATTGTTTTCTGTAATGTTTTTTTCGTTTGTATATTTGGGAATGCCGAGAGTGACCCCTTGGCGGGGTTGGCGGGAGATGCCGTTTCCAAGTTGATTGCTTATTTTTCGATTCCGGGTTTGCCTTCCAGAAAATAGGTCGCTTCCATATCTGCCGTGGCCAGGGCAAAAGCCAGCGGAAAGCGCTCAAATGCGCTGCCTACCAAACGTACTTCTTCACTACCCGAAAATCCCATGTGGAAACGGATGGCAAACGCCTCTTCTCGCGAAAGACGAAGAAAACCGCCGATGATGTACACGCTTTTTTCCCCGTGGCCGTACGGAAGGGGATCGTCAAATTCAAATGTCGGGACCTTTTTCCAAACGCCGTTCTCGTCTTTTACATTGCGAAAGGAAGGTTTGTAACAATTGATCTTGCAAACATCATGCAAAAGAGATATGACGGCAAGACTTTCCTCAGAACAGTGCAGATGATAAAGTTCCTGTACCCGCGGCCGTTTTAAATAATCTTTGAGGCACTCATAAACATTGATGGAATGCTCGCAAAGGCCGCCGGCATAGGCGCCGTGGTAACGTGTAGAGGCGGGCGCAACAAAAAAGTCGCAGGCGGGGGAACACAGATAGTCCAATAGTGCGTCGGCGCCCGGACGGTGAATGTTTTCCCGATAAAGTTTCAGAAATTTCTCACGGCTGTCGCTCATGATGTCGGCTCCTTTTTTGTCTGATATGGATGTTTCTGTAAAGAAATTCGTGTGGTTTGTAGTTGTGGTGAAAATATTCGTTTATCCCTCTTTGGGATTGTATTTCTGTACTTCTTTCAAGTCCTTTGACACAGGTCGTGCATTTTCGGGTGATGACCAAACAAGGCGTTTATTTTTTGTTTTTTCCGGGCTTCTTTCGTTTCGGTTTTGCTTTTGCCCATCCGGTCTTCTTTTGATGCGAGCCAAAGGAAGCTGCGGTATTCGATATACGGCCTGCATTTGTGGTACGCCGCGTTACAGAAATATCGTGTCCACGTGCAACGCGTACGGTATGTTGCAGCGGCTTTCCGCCTGCGGGAGAAACCAAACAATGGGGAGAAAAGCCGATCAAATCTTCTCGATGCGCCATATGCAACGCCTTTCGTACCAGAGCTGCGTTTTGCGGACGGGAAAATTGCAGCAATGCGCGCTGTAATTGCTTTTCTTCCCGCGTACGGGGCACATAGACCTCTTTTTGCGTGAATGGATCGATACCGGTGTAAAACATGACGGTAGAGGCAGTACCGGGGGTCGGATAAAAATCCTGTACCTGCTGTGGTGAATATCCCCATTCTTTGAGATATTGCGCCAGTACAACGGCATCATGTAAGGTGGATCCGGGGTGGGACGACATGAGATACGGCACCAAATATTGCTCTTTGTGCATGGATGCGCAAAGTTGGAAATAACGCTGCTTGAATCGTTCAAACACCGCAATGGGCGGTTTGCCCATATCCCGCAAGACGGCGTCGGAGCAGTGTTCCGGCGCGACTTTCAGCTGCCCGCTGACATGATCGCGCACCAATTCTTTGAAAAATGCGTCTCCCGCGCCGGTTTGATCGCAGAGCAAATAGTCATAGCGCAACCCGGAACGGATAAATACTTTTTTGATTCCCGGCAGCGCCTTGATTTTTTGCAACAGCGTCAAATATTCGCTGTGATCGGCGCGCAAATGTTTGCACGGCGTAGGTGCAAGACATTTGCGGTTTGGGCACACACCTGCCGTTTTTTGTTTGTCACACGAGGGGTAACGGAAATTGGCCGTTGGTCCGCCCACGTCATGAATATATCCTTTGAAATCGGGCAGGGTGGTCAAAAGCTGTGCTTCCGCAACCACGCTTTGTACACTCCGGCTGCGTACGGTACGTCCTTGATGAAACGCCAATGCACAGAAATTACATCCGCCAAAACATCCACGGTTGTGTGTGATGGAAAACCGTACCTCCGTGATGGCGGGAATACCGCCCATTTTTTCATAGCACGGCGGATAGGTGCGCATATACGGAAGGCTGTAAACCCAATCCAACTCCTCACGTTCCAAAGGGGGCATTGGTGGATTTTGTACCAACATCACGTCGTTGTCATAGATTTCTGTCAGCGCTTTGCCATTCACGCTGTCTTGATTTCGATACTGCAAAGCAAACGCACGCGCATAAGCACGCTTGTCCGCACGCACGTCGGCGTATGACCAGCTGCCGCCGACATCATAATGTATTTTTTCCCCTGTATGACACAGATACACTGTGCCGCGCACATCACGGATTTTTTGAATGGGAACCCCTTTGTCCAACAGCTGCGCAATCCGGATCAGGATGTTTTCTCCCATCCCGTAGGTAAGCAAATCCGCGCCGCTTTCCAAAAGGACGCTTGGATGCATGCGGTCATCCCAATAATCGTAATGGGAAAAACGACGCAGCGAGGCCTCCAGTCCACCCAAAATAATCGGCATATCCGCGCCGAACAAACGTCGGATGCATTTGCTGTATACCGTCACCGCACGATCCGGACGGCACCCCGTTTTCCCGCCGGGGGAATAATAGTCATATGTTCTTTTGCGTTTGGCGACCGTGTAGTGTGCGACCATGGAGTCAATGTTTCCCGCTGAGACCAGAAAACCAAGGCGGGGAGTGCCAAATTGCAAAAAGTCCGTGTCGCGCGTCCAGTCCGGCTGACAAAGCATTGCCACACGGAAGCCTTTGGCTTGCAGTACGCGTGAGATAATTGCCGCACCAAAAGACGGATGATCCACATAAGCGTCGCCGCAAACATAGACAAAGTCCGGTGCATCCCAACCGAGCTTTTCACACTGCGCTTTGTTCATGGGGAGAAAATCGATGCCGGGCTGAACCCAAACCATGTTGATACCATCCTGTGAAAAAACTGTAAAAAATAAAATACCTAACCATCATCCATTGTACCAGATATTGACGCAAAAAGCAAGGTGTGATGGCGTTTATCCCCAAGTCGGTGAAACAAAATCGGACAAGCGTGTTGATCCAAAAAATCCGCTTGGGGACGCATCCGTTGCGCGTAGTCCGATCATTCGGCGGTTTGGAAAACAAACAAGTATCAAATATTATGTATTCTGCGTGATACGTTCATAAAATGCGACCGCACCGTCGATTTCCTCCGGTGTCGGATGTCCTTTTGCAATCCCTCCGATCAGCTTAAACGGACCATATGTATCAAAGCCGAGACACCCATAGGAACCGAGAACGACACAACCCCGCTTTTTTGCAATCGTTGCCATGGCTGTGGTATATTTTCCCGTATCTTTTCCGCAAGTGTACAGAAAAAAGACGTTCTTGTCGGGCGGCAACTGTGCTTGGGCAAATTTTTGTATTTGCGGATAGAACGACCCAAATGCGATGCCGGATGCCAACCCGATCACATCGTAGGCACGCAAATCGAGATGGGAAGCTTGTGTGACAGGTACGGCTGTGATCTCATGCCTTTTGCTGATGGCGTCCACCAGTTTCTTTGTGTTTTCATGGTGGGAGGATTCGTAGATTATGATCGTTTTCATCATGGGTGCATTCTTTCCTTTCATTGTGTCGACAGCGATCCAACGGGCAGCGCGATGATTTCGTCGGCAATTTCGGCGGGCTGTTTGCCGGTGGTGTTGATTTTCACGGTGTGAAGCGCCATGTAATGATCCATGCGTGCAATACTTCTTTTGATCACATCTTTTGTTCTGATTTTGGCTGTGATATCTTTCATCAGTCTGTTTTTCAATTCCGCTTGATCGCAAATCAAAGAAATGACTTTGATCGAGCACACAGACGGATCGATGCTTGCTACAATCTGATCAATGATATCCTGTTTATGCAGTACCCAGCAAAAAACAATGTTTTGATAAGCGGAACAGCGGATAAACTGTTGGAGCAAAAAACAAATATTTTGCAGAACCATCCTCTTTGTTTCTTCCGTTATTTGGAACGGGTGTGCATCCCAGCACCAATCCCCGTCTAAAAATACACAATGATTTAACTTGTTTTTTAGTTGTTGCGATACGGTGGTTTTTCCCACGCCCATGGGGCCCCCGATGATATAGATTGTTTTCAATTTGATACACCTCAAAACGTTTTGCCAACGATGCTGTTTTTTTGCATTGTTCAGATGATCGGTTTTCATCAACTTTTGTGATTATTATGATAGCAAAAATTTTCATCGTTTACAACCTTTTGACGTGCCGTCAAATGTGATCGATCGTTCGTGCGTGTTTTTTCTCTCGGTTTTGCGCGGCGTGTTTGAAACAAAGGAATTGTTTCTCACATGGCGGGAGAAAAAGACAGACAAGACAAATCAGGCACGATGTAAGGTTGAACGGTTCCAAACACGTTTGTCGCATAAGAAACAAAAAGAACGAAACAATAGAACTATCAGAATCTCTCAAAAAATGATCGTATGTCGTACAAAAGCCCAAAAGAACCATGAAAAACGAATCAACAAAATTATGATAAACGAAGAGAAAAAACACAACCACAGAAACGAAAGGACCATCCTATGATTGATCTACACCATTCTCTGCGCGCGAAATTTTCTCCGCTGCCGCAAGGAGAAGGACGCATTGCTCGTATGATTTGTGCCTGTTGCAATTTTATTTGTACGGCGTTTTTTCTTGCCGCCGTCTTGCTCTCAAAAGACGTATCAGCCATGTTGCCTGCGCTTGGCGGCGCGGTACTGTCTCTTTTGCCTGCGGCGGTACAGTTTTTGGGTGCCTTGGTACCATACGGCATTTGGAGTTTGTACGAAGTGTTTTTGCTTGGTGCCATGTTTTTTGGCGAACGGATGGATTTTTATACCAAATTTTCTTGGTGGGATGTGGCTTTGCATGCAATATCAGGGTTTTGCTTTGCTGCCATCGGACTGTCTCTTTATCCCCTATTGTTTGGGACAAAACGACGAGATAGAAAGCAGTTATGGGGGGCGGTGACGTTTATGATTTGTTTTGCCTGTACGGCGGGAGTGTTGTGGGAATTTGTAGAATTTGCGGCAGACCGTTTGCTGTATACCGATATGCAGCGTGACACGATTCTTTCCGCAATTGCTGCGCGCGGGATCGAACATGGTAAAAAAATAGATGAGATACACATGCAAATCAACGAAAACGCTTTTGACGGTTATTTGGATATCGGTTTACATGATACCATGACCGATCAAATCGCCGCGATGGCGGGAAGTATCGTGTTTGCGGTGATTTATGCGCGGTACGATCGGCGCCTTTCTCATAGAAATACGGATGCACCTGTTACAAACGATCGGTCGTTTGATCATCGGCGTTATCAAAAACACGGAAAAGCACAGAAAAAAGAGAAGAGAAACGGCGTCGTCGAGCTGTTTGTCATTCGCTCGTGACACCGTTTCCAAATATTTATTTTTGTTTGATATCGGCACGTTTGCTTGAACCGTGTTTGGTATATGCAAACATCTGCATATCAGGAAAGGATCGGCGGGGTGTGACAAGGGATATCGTTTTACAAATGCGCGACATGGTGGCAGATATGATACTTCATGGAAATCATTGGCGCAGCTTCCGTCGATTTGTATTTTTGGAAGGCAAATCGCCCGTTTTTGGTAAAACGTTTGTTGTGTCAGCCTGCATGTTTCGCTTTGTTATATATCATCGGACTGTGCCCCATTTGCCGGTGTAATCTGTAAAACCAATGCGCTAAGGTCGTCGCGCGCGGTGCCGTTTTTTTGTGCGGCACGGTGAATGATCCGTTGTGCCATGACACCGGGATCATCGCTTGCGTCGTAAATCAACACCTCTCCCAGCCAGCCGGCCTCCTCACCGTCGGCAATCCCGTCGCTGAGCAGTACAATGCGATCCCCCACTGCAAGATCAAACACCGTTTGCCGTGCGTGCAGATCTTCTAAAATACCCACAGGCGGCGTTTGTGACCGAATGCGGTACAATTTTTCGCCCCGAACGAGATAGGAAGCCGCCGCGCCGCTTTTGATAAATGCCGCGCGACCGTTGAGCAGATCAATTTGCAAGAGATCTACGGTCGTTGTGCACTCTGTTTGACGGCTGCGCAAAAAATGATTGAGCATCTCCAGCGTGACTGCGACCGCATTGCCTGCGATCAGCATTTGTTGTACAAACATGGCACAGATCTGCGCGGTGACCGATGCTTCTCGTCCGCTGCCCATCCCGTCGCTGAGTAAGGCGTAGAAATAATTATCTCGGCTTTGAAAGACGTTCATTACGTCTCCGCCGACGTCTTCACTCTCTTTTTTATTTTGTCCGCGTCCCCAAGAGACGGCAAAAGAGGGCGCACTGTGTACCGTCATTGTCACACAGTCCTGTTTCATTTCAAATAACGGCGTTTCATAACGGATGCCAGCGGCGTGTTCCAGTGCCAGTTGCAGCTCTCGTGTTCCCATGCGTAAGTGTCGCAGATTTACGCCGGATGCAATCACGGTTTTTTGGCGTTTTCCGAACACTGCAAAGTCCTGTACATAGAAATCCAATTGTTCCAATGCCTCCCGCATTTGTTCGCTGAGGATCGGGTCGCGTCGGTATTCCTCGTTGTTTGCCTCCACGGCTGCGGTGAGCATTTGTGCCATGTTTTCATAATCTTGTGCGAATACACCGATTTTGTCCTGTTTGACGGCATACTCTGTCAAACGCGCCATTTCTAAATTCAGTGCAGAAATGATTTCTTTGAGACACCGACACCGATGGCGCAACGGATCGGAAAATGCAGCCTCTGTGATCTCTCCTTCTTCGCACAACAGCGAGGAGATGGAAAACAGGCTGCGGCGCATCGTTGTTGCACGTGTTTGTCCTTCCCAGCACATGGGATAACTGCTGCAGCGGCTGCAATATTCTTCCATAATTTTTTCACAGCTTTGGCGCACTTGCGGCAGAAGCGGACGCTGTGCCCGGTGGGAAAGGGAAGAAAAGGTTTGAGAAAGATCGGTGAGCACCCGACACAAGGCATGCAATTTGTCGCTCATGTCACGCTGCCGTCGTCGGTTTGCCACCGCGTCTGTCGCGAGCGCCCCGCGCGACCGTTCATCGGTATTTGCAAACAAAGCCGGGCGGGGGATGTTTTTCCACAGAGAAAGCGGATAGGCTGCAGCAGCGGCGATCAACAAATCCGGCACGACGCCGCGTAACGCCGCAAAATGGCCGATATATACCGCGTATCCGCCTGAGACAAACAGTGCGCATAAGATGGCAAGTGCGGCGCCGTATTGCCACAAAAAGCCGCTGACGATACCGCAGAGTGCAAACAGCGGTGCATATGTCAGATCACAAGCCATACCGACCAATATTCCCGCAAAAGCGCCGCGCAGAATCCCGCCGTATTTGGATACATATAATGTGAGCAGAAACGCAGAGACCGTCTGTATGGAGATCCCGCCAATATACAGCGGGGAGAGTGCCATGGTGAGGGCATATAACACAGCGCCCAGTCCCATTTCCGCCCGCGCACCGACAGAAAGGTCATCCGCTGCGCCGGAAAAGAAATAGGTAAAGAGCATACAAAGACCGATCAGCCCCAAAAAGCTCTGTAAAAACGCAGAAAGCTGTGTTTGTGCCATGCCCAAACCCAACGCCGCCACTGCTGCACTAATGCCTGCCACAGCACAACGCTGGGTCGTCGTTTGTCGAAACACCCCCACAGGGAACAGCGCTTGCGAAAGTAATTTCGCCTGTGATAATGCACGGCTTGTCCACTGCTTGTATCGCGGTGGTTCCGTGGTTGTTGTTCCGAGCGTTTCCGTTCTTGCACAAAACGGGGGAGCAAAGGACGTGGTTTCATGGGAGTTTGATTTGTTTGTCGTGTCTTGCTTGTCCATCGTTTCTTCGATGACGATTTGTGTACGCGTTGCGGATGTATCGTTGTCTTGTTTTGCGGAGCTTTCTTTGTTTTCATGCAGCGCGTCATGGCTTTTCGTTTTTCCGATGTCCCAAAGCAGATACCGGCCGATGGTGTAACGCAACAATGCCGCACATAATACAGCAAGTGCATATGGAACAGGGGATGGTGAAAGAAGACAGGCGCCGCAAAAAGCACCCAGAAAGACAAATGGTACATTCCGTCGGGCACTGCAAACACAAACCAGTGCCAATGGCGCGCTTCCCGATAATAGTTCCACTCCGCTGCATAAAAACGGAAAGAGAAAGGACCATACAACATGCAGCGCGTGTTTTGCTTGCGGCGTCTGGCATCGGCGCCAAAGTCGTTTTTGATATTCCATCAGACGTATGCGCAATGCGTCGCGGACCAATGTCTCTTCCGCGTTGCTTTCGCCGGTGCGGCCGGACACGGTTTGCGGTTTGGATGATTTTTGATGTTGTGTAGTCATGGTGCATTCTCCTTTTGTAACTTTTTGGCAACGGCGAACAAAGGCGGGAATGTTGCTTTTTTCACCTCCGGCGCGGCATTTTGTAATCCCGCGCGTTCTGCCGTCATTTTATCATGGTGTGTCGGGGCATTGCGTCATATCCTGCATGGAAAAATCACAAACCTTTTCCCGAAATGGCGCAACGGGGCGCGGGAAATTACGGGAACGGCCGGAAAAAATTGCCCCCCTCCCGTTTTTCGTCTTATTCTCCGAAAAGCGGTCGATGATCCGAGATCCGATCAAACAGACATGCAGCGCAGGCTCGCATGGGCGGAGAAAATCGGGCGTGCCATTAACAAAAAAAGAAGCATCCATAACAGGGTGCATGAAAATAGAAAACGAAACAATTTTCGCCTCCTCAAACCATGATACCGTGCACGGCACAGGTTGTCGGTTGCGGCCGGTACGGTGGATGAAACGTGGATGAAACGGGTTTGATCAGCGCGTGATGCGTACATTTTTACAACAAAGACGGAGCAACCAATGCTGTTTGCATGATATCACTGCAGTGTTGTGCATCATTTTTGGTGATACGGTATGGAGACAAAGCGGGAAAACATCTTGATTTTGTCGCAAAATCGTTGTATAATATGATATCTGATCGTATTTGCTGTTTGGGGCGGATCAGATGACAAAAAATTGTAAAGCCACCGCAAAAAAAGCGCAACAAAATCCGGACCAATGCTGACAACGTCAAATGGCCGTGACAACGTTTTCTGTGATTTTGACGTGTGTCTGTACGTGTGAAGTCCGTATGAAGGCGCAAAAAAAAGAGGACAATATGAATATGGAAGAGAACAAAACGGCGCCAATCTCTCGTATTTCCAAGCAAAATTATTATTTGGACATTGCGCAAACGGTGTCAGAACGCAGTACCTGTTTGCGTCGGCGGTTTGGCGCAATCATTGTAAAAAATGACGTGATCGTATCGACCGGTTACAATGGCGCGCCGCGCGGCAGAAAAAACTGTTCCGATCTGGCATTTTGCCGCCGGGAACAAATGAAGATTCCGCGCGGAGAACGTTATGAATTGTGTCGCAGCGTGCATGCAGAGGCCAATGCCATCATTGCCGCCCCCCGTGAGCAGATGTTGGGCGCGACATTGTATATTTGTTGCACCCATCCGAACACAGGCGAAATTTTACCGGATACAAATAGCTGTATGATGTGTAAACGCCAAGTCATCAATGCGGGAATTAAAACGGTTATCATTCGCGATACCAAAGAAGCGTTTCGCGTGATTGATGTAAACGATTGGGTGGAAAACGACGATTCTCTTTCGGAAACATTGGGGTATTGATCGGTTGCGTGTGTATGCCAAACGTGCACCGTTCTATTTCGGAATGGAGCGAAAAGACGCAAACATAAGATACGTCATGTTTGCGGCCGGTGTTGTTTGCATGCGGTGCAAATGTGGGTACACAAAGAGATTCAAAAAGATAGCAAAGAGGAAGGATGCCTATGAAACGATTTTCCCTTTTACGCCGTGCATGTGCTGTGTTGTTGTTTGCAGCGGTGTGCCTTTTTGCGGTGGGGTGTGAGAAGACGGACACGGACGGGGGACAGACCGATCAGACGGATGCCGGTGTGCCGGTGGAGGATCCGGTGCTCAAGGTGGATGATAATCTGGTCGCGTTTACAACGGTTGTCTCCGCATCCGATGATTCGGACGCGATTATCATCGAAGACAGCGAGACACACATTCGCTACACCCGTGTGCCCATGTGTTATGAGCCTGTGACACTTGCCACCGGATACGGTCAGTGGGATGATCTGATTTTATATCGTATCGAAAATGGGGACGTGCGTCAGTATTTGAGTCTGGAATATACAGGTATGGGGGATCTGTTTTGTACTGAAGATGCCTTGCTGCCCGATCCGACATCGACAACGTTTGACAAAGCGCTGATTTGCCGTCAGGATGCGGTGACCATTGCAGAAGGAGAAATTACCGACGGCGCATTGCTTGCAGAATTGATCGATCGCTTTTTACACGGCACACCTGTCACATTGCAAGAGGACGGCCAAAACAACCGCCGACTGAAGTTTACCAGTGCTGCATGCCCGGGTGTATATTACACGCTTCGCTATTGCGAGGACAGCGCGGGCAATGCGTATTTACATGATCCCTCTCAAAATCGCACCGTAGAGATCGGTGATTTGCTGGACGGGTATATTACCTCATGAGTGGCGCACAAGTCCCGCAATTTGATCATTGCAAGATGCAGCCGGCGACACGGAAGAACGCTTTCAAAGAACAAAAAGAAATATCTTTTACCTGTCGCCTTGTACGAAAAGAAGATCTGGCGGCGCTTGCTCGTTTGGAAGCGTTGTGTTTTTCGGGGGAACGTTGGAATGAGCGGATGCTCGCAGAAATGCTGGAAAACCCCTGTGCGAACATGTTTGTGTTGTGTGCCGAATATACCGGCCTGACAGCGGATACCATCGACGCCGATCGCACGAATCGACGGGAGCAATCAAACAGAATGGATGCGGCACAAGAAGAACAGCGCGCATCTGTCACAAATGAAACCGTATATGCAAACAGACCTGACACAACAAGCGCACAGCAGGTATGTACCGCTTTGCGGCTCGTCGGTTGGGGCGGGATATGGTGTGTGGCGGATGAGGCAGAGATCGCTTCTGTTTGTGTGGATCCGGCATATCGGCGTTTGGGCGGCGGTACAAAATTGTTGCAAACATTGTTGAAACGGGCAAGACTTTCGGGTGCACAGAACGTCTATTTGGAAGTACGCATTTCCAATCAGGCAGCACAGAAATTGTACCGAGGCGCGGGGTTTGAATGTATCGGGGTACGCAAGCGCTATTATACCAATCCGTCGGAAGACGCCGTTCTGATGCGGTGCAACATCATGCGGCAGCCGCGTATCGATCAAACACAAACAAATCAATAACGTAACATGAATGGTAACATGTGCACATCGACAGGATTACAACGATCCATTGCAAAAGTCAGATAACCGGATCAATACACGTATCATATCAAAGAGAAAGAGACAAAAGGAGAAAGACGATGGCAAAAGCAACGACAAAGAAAAATTTGGAGCTGCCTAACGACAATTCGGCAAAAAGAAAAGCGTTGGACACCGCATTGCAGCAAATTGAGAAAAGCATGGGAAAAGGTGCTGTGATGCGTCTGGGCGATAATCTGTCGATGAAAGTGGAGGCGGTTTCCACCGGCTCTTTGACATTGGATCATGCGCTGGGGATCGGTGGGTTGCCGCGCGGCAGAATCATTGAAATCTTTGGACCGGAATCTTCGGGAAAAACGACGGTTGCACTGCATGTGATTGCAGAAGTACAAAAGCTGGGCGGAGAAGCCGCGTTTATTGACGCGGAACATGCGCTGGATCCTTTGTATGCACGGAATCTGGGTGTGGATATCAACAACTTGTTGGTGTCACAGCCGGACAGCGGCGAGGATGCATTGGAGATTGCCGAAGCGCTCATTCGTTCGGGCGCCATCGATGTGGTTGTCGTGGACTCTGTGGCGGCGCTGGTTCCCCAGCAAGAAATTGACGGGGAAATGGGTTCGTCGCACGTTGGTTTGCAGGCGCGTATGATGAGCCAGGCAATGCGTAAATTGGCAGGCGCTGTGGCAAAGACCAACTGTATGATTATCTTTATCAATCAGCTGCGTGAAAAAGTGGGTGTGATCTACGGAAATCCCGAGGTGACACCGGGCGGCAAGGCGTTGAAATATTATGCGTCTGTTCGGATTGATGTGCGCAAGGTAGAGGTGCTGAAAAACGGCACGGAATCTTACGGAAACCGCGTGAAGGCAAAAGTGGTCAAAAACAAGGTGGCACCGCCGTTCCGCGTTGCACAGTTTGACATTTTGTTTGGCAAGGGTATTTCCCGGTCAAGCGAGGTGCTTGACGTCGGTGTGGAGATGGGCATCATCGAAAAGGCCGGTTCGTGGTTTAGCTATCACGGAGAACGTCTGGCGCAGGGAAAGGACAACGCACGCAAACTGTTGGAAGAGAACGATGCGCTCATGGAGGAAATCAGTGAGCAGATTCGTGCCGAATTTCAAAAGCAGAATGATGAGATCTCCGCTGCACCTGAAGTGTCCGCCGCGGCAGCTCCGGTCAAGGATGATGAGGACGACGAGGACGAACTTGATCTGAAACTCATGGACATTGAGGGTGAATAAGCGTGGCAAAACAGCCCGACGCGCTGAAACAAACATCAGCGGTGGAACCGGAAAAGGTGCATCATCATGCGGTGCGGCACGAGGATAAAAACGTGCCGCATCGTACTTCATGTGCGGCGCCGTGCCCAACGGCATCGAATCGGGAAGACGTGTTCGACGGCGGGGATCAGACACACGTGCCCACAAAGGCAGAAGTGACCCATATGGTGCGCGCGGTACAAAGTCCACCCAACAGCACCCGGCAAGATGTGACTGTGATCACGGATGACTCAGCGCAAATTTCAGAAGAACATTATGTACTTCTGCGCGCTTTTTGGCCTGCAGATCTTTGCTCGCAGCAGTTTTTGGATGAGGAAGAATATGCGGAACTTTGCTTGGCGGATGAAAGCAGCCGTGCAGCGATAAAGGGTGCAGATTTGTTGCAGTTGCGTGATCATGCCAAAAACGGCCTGCGCGACAAATTGTGCCGACGAGGATTTTCCATGGAGGCAGCGCAGGGGGCAGTAAATTATTTGGAGTCACGTGGCGTGTTGCGTGAACGGGAGCTGTTGGTGCGCACCATGCAATATGACTGCGATGTCAAGCATTGGGGTCCAATAAGGATCCGTGCGCATTTGATTGCCAACGGTTTTGATCTTCACAAAAACCGTGAGACCTATGAAGAAACGTTACAGAGGCTAGATTTTATTTCCGGATGTCAAAAGCGTTTGGAGCGCATGGATTTGAAACAACTGTTTTCTCCCAAGGGGCGCCAAAAACAAACGGCGGCATTGATGCGTCAGGGGTTTTATCTGGCGCATATCCGTGCTGCGATGGAGCAGATACAGCAGGATATGGACGAAAACGGGATGGAAGAGAACACGGAAGACGATGTCTTTTTCAATGAAGAAACGTTTTCCGACGAATAAAATGAGTCTGTTTGTATGTGAAAACAACAAGGTATCTATATCAAACAGACAATCAGAACAACCAACGAAACGAAAAAACAGGACGGAGTATGCATGAAGCAAGAACAGGCGCAGAATCAGACCACATCGTTGCAGGCCGGTGTCACCGGTGTGACCCCCAAAAAGGCTACCGCAAAGGAATGTAAAACGGAAAAACCGCGGATCGGTTTTATTTCTTTGGGGTGCCCGAAAAATCAGGTAGATACAGAGCGCATGCTGTATGATGTGATGCAGGCGGGATATCCGATCACGCCCGAGGAAAGCGAGGCGGATATTGTGATTATCAATACCTGTGCATTTATCCAACAGGCGCAGAAAGAGGCTATAGACAACATTTTAGATGTTGCATGGCTCAAAGAACACGGTCACTTGCGCGGCATCATTGTCACCGGTTGTTTGCCCCAACGGTATGGGGAAGAGGTCATGAAAGAGCTGCCGGAGGTTGACGCTGTTTTGGGCGTTGGTTCTGTGCACCAAATTGTTCCGGCCATCCGTGCGCTGGAAGCGGGACAAAAAGGGTATGCGTGCTTTGATGAAATTACCACAGAAACCTTGTGCGGCGATCGCGTCATTACCACACCCACAGAAATTGCTTATTTGAAAATATCTGAGGGTTGTGACAATCGTTGTGCTTATTGTGTCATTCCCTCGTTACGTGGAAAATTGCAGAGCCGTCCCATGGAGGAATTGGTAGAGGAAGCCCAGGGATTGGATCGTTTGGGTGTAAAAGAACTGGTACTGGTGGCGCAGGATACCACCGTGTGGGGACGTGATTTGTACGGCGAAAGTCGTTTGGTGGCACTGATTGAGGAAATATGTGCACACACCCAGATCCCTTGGATCCGTTTGCTGTATTGTTATCCGGACAAAATTACAGACGAACTGGTACAAGCGTTTCGCACCAATCCCCGTTTGTTGCCGTATATCGATTTGCCGGTACAACATTTGTCTGATCGCATTTTGCGTGCCATGCACAGGAAAGGGGACAGCGAAGTGATACGCGACGCCGTGCACCGTTTGCGTACGGTAAAAGGAATGGTGATCCGTTCTACGTTTATCACCGGTTTCCCTGGAGAGACAGAGGAAGATGTGCAGATTTTATTGCGCGGCGCGCAAGCGTTGCGATTCGATCGTTTGGGCGTGTTCCCCTATTCACGCGAGGAGGGAACGCCGGCATATGATATGCCGAACCAGGTGGATGAACAGGTAAAACAGGACCGTGCCGATCTGGTGATGGGCGAGCAGCTGCTGCGCTGCGAGGAAGAGAATCAAACGCTTGTGGGCAACACGTATGCGGTACTGTGTGAAGGATTTGATGTGCCCAGCGGCATGTTTTTTGGCCGTTCCTACCGCGATGCATATGATATTGACGGGAAAATGTATTTTACGTGCGGCAAGGGGCAATCAAGGCCGCAAGAAGGACAGTTTGTGCCGGTAAAAGTCACACAAGTGCTCGACTATGATCTCATTGGCGAATCGGTTGGTGCACCAACATCGGTCCCTACCATGTTGTTTGAAGAGGGTTCTGCCGCTGATGATGTTTGATCCCCCGCATTTGGGTGGATACGTATTCTTGTGAAGAACGGAGAAAAAAGATGAATCTTCCCAATAAATTGACTGTTTGCCGCATCTTGTTGGTTCCCGTGTTTATTGTGTTTGCCATTTTGGCCAATCAAAACGGTGTTTGGTGGCAGTACCTTGTGTCAGCGGTGATTTTTGCCGTTGCCAGCTTTACGGATTTTTTGGATGGGCAAATTGCACGCCGCCGTCATTTGGTCACCGATTTTGGAAAATTTGCCGATCCTTTGGCAGATAAAATTTTGACCACCGTCGCGTTTTTGTATATGATGCAGGCAGGTGTGTGCGATCCGTTGGTGTTATGCATTATTTTGGCGCGCGAGTTTGCCGTTGCAGGTGTGCGTATGGTTGCTGCGGGAGCAAAGGAAGGGCGTGTGATTGCGGCAAATGTTTGGGGAAAAATCAAAACCGTTATGCAGATGCTTTCCATTTTGGTATATTATATCGGTATGAGCATTTCTCAAACAACGACAGTGTATACCGTTTCTGCTGTGCTGTGCTGGCTTTGCGCCGCTGCTACGCTGCTCGGCGGTATCATTTATTTGTGGGACAATCGCAGCTTTATTATGGCAAGTAAATAAAAGGTCAAAAAGCAAACGAAAAAGCGATGAGTACCACCCAGTTATGCACAAGATATACAAAATCATGCAATGAAACCGATCTGCATGAAATGAAAGGAGTTGTTCCCATGCGTGAAGTTGTCATTCAAACATTAACCCGTGAGGCCTTTGCGCCGTTCGGCACATATGAACGGATGGATCAACCGCAAGGCGTCGCGCTGACAGGGGATTTGCATGCGTTTTATCCCGATCGTATGCAGGCGCCGGCCACGGGACACATTTTGGGCTTTTCCACCATCACGGTCAAACGCCCGAAACGTATGGTGATTGAACAGGTGGAATATCACACCACTACATGGGAAATGATTTTTCCGCTGGATGATGATATGATCTTGCACGTTTCCCCGCCGTCGGGTGGTACGCCGTCGTTGGAACATACATGTGCATTTTTCGTGCCGCGTCAAACGCTTGTATATTTGCGTCCGGCCGTATGGCATTTGGCACCGCTGCCTGCGAAAGCTGCACAGCTGACCGCGATGATTGTTTTGCCCGCGTGTACGTATGCCAACGACTGTACCGTTGTAACACTGGCGCAAGCGGATCGATTTGAACTGATTTTCCCGACAAATGAATGAAACCAGAGATGTGTTGCAGCCTATGCACACGACCATATAACAGACAAAGGAGCTTTCACATATGGCACAAAGAACCGTTAAACATCAACCAACCGCTCGCGCGGGAAAAGCGGGCAAACAAGGACGTGTTCCGTCGCGCAAACGTCTGGCTTTCACGGCGGTCTGTTCCACGATCATCAGCTTGATTTTACTTTGCGGCATTTGTGCGTATTTGCTGATTATGGCGGGATGGTCACAAAAATTGCAGACCACATGGGTGTGCAGCGCAATGAATACGTTTCACCATAAATATCTCGCCACCTGGTTTATCCCTACCAAGACCATCGACCGCATTTTAGAGGAAAATATGGCGCGGGATGACGGAACGGATACCGATCAGAGTGCGATCAATCCCCAAGGCGGCCAGAGCCAGCTGGAACAGGCCACGGAAGGCAATCAGGTAGATCCATATTTGGAAGAGGGATATGAAAAATTGGAAGATGGCGTCTATCTCAAGGAGGTGGAGGGCTCATCATATCGCGGTTATGTGATGTTGGTCAGCGATCCCACCAGAGTGAAATTGGTGGACACTGCCAATCAGTTTTCCTGCGGGCAGACCGTGATGCAAATGTCAGAGCGTGTGGGCGCGGTAGCCGCGATCAACGGTGGTGGGTTTAACGACGGTCCCAACTATGATTCCAACGGCGGCTCACCCAGCGGGATTATTATTGAGGACGGAAAGTTGGTCAATCCTTCCCGTCCTTCGGCAAATGATTATTATAATATTATTGGTATGACGAGCAAGGGTATTTTTACGTTGCAACATGGTTCGTCGCAATGGGCAGTAGATCATGACATATACAGCGCAATTTCTTTTTCTCCGTTTTTGGTGGTCAATGGCGTTGGACAGATCAACGGCAGTGGGGGCTGGGGCATTGCACCCCGCACGGCGTTGGGACAGCGCGCCACGGGCGAGATGCTGTTTTTGGTCATTGACGGCAGACAGGTCGGCTGGAGTATCGGATGTGATCTGGATGTACTGCAAAACACGTTGCTTGATGAGGGATGTGTCAATGCAGCCATGCTCGATGGCGGCTCTTCCACGGTGATGATCTATCGTGGAGAATTTGTCAATCGCCCAGCGCTCGGATTTGAGCGGTATATCAACAACTGTTGGGTTGTTATGCCTGCAGGAGAAGAGGCTGCGGCAGAATCTTGAAAATCACCGGCATAGTATACTTGTTTTAGTATCAAAACATTTATGAAGTAAAAAACTCCGCGACAGCGGAGTTTTTTATTTTACTTTTATGGTATCTTTATGAATATAGATTTTTGATATGAAGCGTGGCGTTCATTGCGTGGGATACACTTGCATTTTTTATTTCTTTTCAAAATGTTCCGTGTCTTGTGCTTGCAGATGACGTCGCAGAACCAAATTGATATATTGAGAAAGAGAACGATCTTCGGCTTCTGCTTTTTCTTTGATTTTTTGCAGTGTATCACCATCGAGTGTGATACTGATTTTTTTCAGGGGTTTCATGTGCTCACCTCGAAAATTATTATAAAATAAAATGGTATAGCATGTGAAAGCGCATACGTATCTGATATAGAAAGCCAAAGTTTTACAGAAATCAAACCCGGTGCTGTATTAACATTGCAGCGGGCGTATGTTCTACAAGATCATTCTGATGTTACCGTCGAGGTCACAGCGTGGATAGATTTCGGAAACAGTCCAATCATTACGAAAACATTTTCGTTGCAATGACCAATTATTTTTGATATAATATTATGTGGAAAGCGATGAGAAAATGGTGTCATTTTCTGTTCCATTTTGTATGCGTATTGTATGAAACATATGGTGTAACGTGAATGTGATGGAGGAGTTACATATGTGGATCAATCGGAAGTGTCCCAGATGCGGCAGTCAGCAGGTGCAGTTGTCAAATGAGCGCAGCAAACACGGATGTTTGTGGTTGATCCTCTTTGGCATTTATTATATTTGTTGGATTGTTTTGAAGTGGATGATCGGCTTTTGTGTGTTTGTGTGCTACGACTGGTGGATGGCGATTGTGAAGCGGGCAAGCGGAAAGGGGCATGTATGGCAGTGTAAAAAGTTTTTTTCTAACACGAAAAAAATATATTATTGTCACCATTGCGGATACAATTTTCGTGCATAATTTTTGGCGTTGTTTGGCAATTCAGGCTGTGTGATGATCTGTTTTACGGCGATAACAATTCTGAAAAAAACAAACACCAAATAAGTGTATCTTCCGCGCATCATAAAAAGAATAAAGAAATCCCCCGCTTGGCGGGGGGGTTTCTTTATTCTTGATGATTCAATCGATAATTGACAAGCATTTCAATCATTTCATAATCAGACTTGGTTAATTGCAAAAGTTTATCGGCCAAATAGGGAATGTCGTTTTCCGTATGTTTGCCACACAAGATATAATCTGTGCTTGTATGGAGTATATCGCACAGCTTCAACAGGTTATCTATTTTAATTGCTTTGTTTCCTCTTTCCAAATTTGAGATCATTTGAATGGATACATTCATACGTTCTGCGAGTTGCTCTTGTGTGAGGTGACATTCTTTTCTTCTTTTTACGATACGGTGACCAATTTTTTTCAAATCCTCTTTTTGCACATACTCACCACCTATCCTGTGGTTTCAGTATATGTGTTTCGAGATGAAATTATAAGCATCTATAAGTTGACAATATTAACCTTTAGATTGTATCATATAAAATAACAATGAAAAGCAAATTTTACATTTTGAAAAGAAAAAAGCGTACAAAACGACGTTGTACGCTTTTTTATGATATTTAGATTTTGAAAGATATATGCTTTTTTTCGCTATTCACATTATAAGTATAAATGATTTTTTACCTTTGACCAAGGTCTTGCACAACAGCCTTTTCAAATTTTCAGATAGCTCAAAAAATATGAAAGGACAAGTACAGGTATGATCCAATCAACCAAACAGTGGACCGTATTGACGGCATGCCGCAAGGTCTGCCGCCTCGGCATTCTCCGTACCGAATGCGCTCCAGCTGTGCGGACGGTATACGCTGTTTTCATCGACATTGTGCATAGAGACGTGAATACGCAGCATGGAACACAGCGTAATCAGATCGGCGCCCACATGCCCATAGGTCCATGCACCATGATTGGCACCCCAGTTTGCCATCACGCTGTAAACGTCGGTAAACGCGCCGTGTCCGGTCAGGCGGGGCGCAAACCAGGTTGTCGGCCAGCAAAAGTCTGTCCGTTTGTCCAAAATCTGATGAATTTCATCAGGCAGCACTGCGGTATAGCCCTCGGCGATCTGCATCACCGGTCCCAGTCCGTCAATCAGGCACAGACGAGCCATGGTGACAGGCATCTCTGCTTCGGTCTTGAAGTGAGAGGAGAAACCGCCCCCGCGGAAATACTGATAATCAGCGCGGCGCCAGTCGGTTGCTTTGAGGCAGGCGGAAATGTCGCTCTGTTCCATATCCCACCACGGCTTCATACAACCTGCACCGTTGGCATCTTTGGAACAACCGGTAGCATCCAGCGCGGTTGCGCCGGAGTTGATCAAATGCATTACGCCGTTTTGTGCCACGCCCGACAGCTCTTTGCCGGTAACTCGTTTCACTGCATCCGGGCTCCAGTAAGTACGCACATCGGAGAAGCAGGGCGCTTGTCCGGTGAGCAGATGTAAGAACAACATGGTGATGCCGTTGAGGGTATCATTTTCGGTGGCGAGCACCAACGGTGCGCGTTTGCCGTTCCAGTCAAAGGTGGAGTTGAAAATCGCTTCGGTAAAATCTGCATTGGGCAGCCAGTCCGTCCACATCCGCTGACCCTGGAAACCGCCTACAATGGCATTGCGTCCCAGCGCTTCTTCATGCCAGCCCATTTCATCCAGTTTGGGATTGCCCTGCATAATATCGCGACAAATCAAAGAGAATTTTGTAATGAATTCCCACTGCTTATCTTCCGGTACGGTGCGGGATTTTTCAATGATATCAATGAAGGTTTTGCCGGTGTTTTGGGTGGGTTGTCCTTCGGGGCAATTTTCTTTGATCCAACTAAGCGCGCGTTGATATTCTTCGTGGTCATAGATTTCCAACGTAATGCGGCGCAGCACTTCGGTCAAATCCACCCACTCAGCACGCAGTCCCAAATATTTCTGCATAAAGGAAGCGTCACAGTACGAACCGGCAATTCCCATGGCAACGCCGCCCAGATTTACGTATGCGTGATTGTGCATTTCACCCACTGCCGCTGCGCATCGTGCAAAGCGCAAGATTTTCTCTGCCACGTCTGCGGGAATGGAGCGGTCTGTGGCATCCTGTACGTCGTGCCCATAGATGGAAAATGCAGGCAAACCGCGTTGTGCGTGTGCGGCCAGAACGGCTGCCAAATATACGGCGCCCGGACGCTCCGTGCCGTTAAAGCCCCAAACTGCTTTGATGGTTTTGGGGTTTAAGTCCATCGTTTCGCTTCCATAACACCAGCAGGGGGTGACGGATAAGGTCGCACAGACGTTTTCCGACTCAAAATACTGCGCACAGCGGGCAGCCTCTTCGCCGCCGCCGATGGTGCTTTGTGCGATGACGCACTGTACGGGTGTTCCGTCGGGATGTTTGACATGGTTTTCAATCAATTCTTTTGCGGCCTGTGCCATGCCCATGGTCTGTACTTCCAAACTTTCTCTCACACCGCCCCAGCGGCCGTCGATGACAGGACGAATGCCGATTTTCGGATACTGTTTCATGTCGTTGTTCCTTTCCATATGATTGTGTGTGTTCACGTGTTTTTTTGTTCCGTATGATGGGGGGGAATCCCCTGATGCGGTACAACACGAAATCGCGGAAAAACAGCCGTTTTCGGCTTTTTGCCGAGAAAGCATGCGCATTGTTCCGCCGGATTTGTTCAATCTGTTTCGATTATACCATGTTCTTCCTTTGCCGTCAAGTTGCGCATACAAAAATTGTCCCCGTTCCGGAACGGAAAAGAGGCGATTGCCAAGACTGCCGCCGGTATTTTTCGGGAAACTTGTAACATGTTGTTTACAGATGCGGAAAACCCGATATTCCGAGTGCTTTTTCGGCTTTGTGTGATTGCATTTTTCGACAGGATATGATAAAATAAAAGAGACCTTTACAAACAAAGAGCTGAGTCAAAACACGGAACACAGAGGAGAACACGCAGAGATGCCGCAATCCAAAAAAAATACAAAGCAAAAGCAAGAACATATATCTTCCCGTGTACGCGTTTCAACAAGCAAGACGACAGGCAAACCAACGGAAAAGACAAACAGCGAGGAGCTGCGTCCGGGGGCATCCTATCCGACACCTCAAATGGCTTTGGAGCTGTTGCATGCCCGTTATCCCAATGTCGCATGTGCGTTGGAATATCATGCGGATCCGTGGAGACTTTTGGTGATGGCACGTTTGAGTGCGCAATGTACCGATGCCCGTGTCAACGAGGTGAGTAAAACGTTGTTTGCGGTCTTTCCAAATGCCGCTGCGATGGCGGCGGGAGACTTGGCACAGATCGAACAAATCGTGCGCCCATGCGGTCTGTTCCGCACCAAGGCGCGCAACATTCGTGATGCCAGCGCCATTTTGATCGAGAAGTACGGCGGTGTGGTGCCCGATGATATGGATGCATTGCTGACACTTCCCGGCGTGGGGCGAAAGATCGCCAATTTGATTTTGGGCGATGTATACGGGCAACCCGCCATTGTGGCAGATACGCACTGCATTCGATTGTCCGGGCGTATGGGCTTTTGCAATTCAAAAGATCCGGTGAAGGTGGAATTTGCCCTAAAGGCGCTGATTCCCTCCGCGGAGCAAAGCGATTTTTGCCATCGGCTGGTGTGGTTTGGACGCGAGGTCTGCCGCGCACAGAATCCCGCATGTGACGATTGTCCGTTCCCCTGCAAACGGGTCAAAAAGGTGATGAAAAACACGCAAAAAACAACAACAAAGGAAACGAATCAAACAAAGGATGATTGCGCATCGTAAAAGATGTCGAAATGTACGATCTAAGAAGAGCCGCAAACATGGTACTGGAAAACAAAAAATTCCATAAATAACATGGTAAATACGAAGCGCATCGAAATACAGACATCGGCAGAAAGGTCTAAGATAGATCTGTGTTGTCATCCCATGGAACAGATGCGCGGGGAATGGGAAAATGGTGCCATGAAAGTTGGTCCGAAAGCTGCGTCATGTTCGCAAGAAGTTGAATGTTTGAAACAAACCAAAATTGAAAACAAAACGGTTACCGCACCAAACAAGATCGTGCAAACAAAACATGAAATGAAACGGGAAACAAAAGATACAACTGCAAAAAACATGCCGGTGCCGCAAGTGCTGTTTGAAATTGTGACGCCGTTGCTTTATTGGTATCGCGCCAATGCGCGTGTGCTGCCGTGGCGCGAGGATCCAAAGCCATATCATGTATGGCTTTCTGAAATCATGTTACAACAGACACGTGTGGAGGCGGTCAAGCCTTATTATGCACGTTTTTTGGAACATTGTCCGGACGTTGCCTCTCTTGCTGTTGCCGACGACGGCATGCTGCACAAGTTGTGGGAAGGGCTGGGTTATTACAGCCGTGTGCGCAATCTGAAAAAATGCGCACAGCAGCTCATGACACAATATGATGGGGAAATGCCGGCAGATTACGACAAGCTCAAACGCCTTGCCGGTATTGGGCCGTATACGGCAGGTGCGATTTGTTCCATTGCGTTTGGGTTGCCTACCCCGGCGGTAGACGGCAATGTGCTGCGCGTGGTGATGAGACTTTGTGGCCTGGAATGGGACATCGGTCAGCAAACAACAAAAAAGCAAATTTTTGATTGGTTGCAGCAGATTTATCCCCCGCAGGACTGCGGCGCATTTACACAGGCGTTGATGGAATTGGGCGCGTTGGTTTGTGTACCCAACGGCGCACCGTTGTGTGCAACATGCCCACTTTCCGATGTTTGTAAAGTTTTTGGGACACAAGCGTGGCAAACGATTCCCTACAAAGCGCCCAAAAGGGCGAGGCGTGTCGAAGAGCGTCACGTGTGGTTGCTTTGCTGCAAGGGGAAATATGCCCTTTGTCAACGGCCTCAAACGGGATTGCTCAGTGGACTATGGGAATTTGTGAGCGCACAGGCGGGAAGTGAACAAGAAGAAGAAATTTTACGGATTGCCACACAGTGCGGTGTGTTGCAGACCGAAGAGTTGGGCACGGCCAAGCATATTTTTACCCATTTGGAATGGCATATGACCGGAACACGCATGGTCCTTGCACATCCGTCCCCCTTGTTTGTCTGGGCAACGCCGGAAGAGATTCGGACACAGTATGCCATTCCCTCTGCGTATCGATATTACAGCGGATTATTGACGGAAAGGCGAACCACTAAAAAGTAAATTTACGACAGGGTCACACACGGGAGAAAGCCGCAAATGAAGCAGAAACGAATGGACAATGATCATCCAAGCGGCGTGTTGCAAGATAGCATGCCGGATAGCGTGAATCAGAAAGTATCGACGCATGATCAGGTGCGGCGTGTTGGAAATACGATGTTATGTCTGTTGATCAGCTTTTTCTGTATTTTGGCAGGTGGTTACACATGGTCCATTTGTCTGATTTTTTCCACCGATGTGCAATCCTCGATGCCTTCCCTGCCCAATGTTTCTCAGCTGTATATGGAAGACGATTCCCCCAAAAACACCGTGATCGACCCGATGATCATTGCAATGCCAAATAAAATCGATCTGGCTGTAGAGCCGATCATGCAGTTGCCCGAATTGCCTTTGGGCTGCGAGATTACGGCCCTTGCCACGCTGCTGCAATATTATGGATTTTCGGTTGACAAAGTGACGCTGTGCGAACAAACGCTGGATTATGGTTCTTCTTATACCGATCCGTTTGAGGGTTATATCGGAAATCCATTTGAAGAATATAGAGGGATGGGGTGTTATGCGCCCCCGATTGTTTGTGCGGCCAACCGCTTTCTTGCACGGCAGAACAGTGCATTGTCCGCGTATGACGTCAGCGGCACATCGTTTGATATCCTTTTGGAATATGTGATGACGGGAACCCCCGTCATGGTTTGGACCACCCAGCAGACGCTGGACAGCGATGTGGCGTATACCTATGGGGAAATAAATTGGTACCGTCTATCTCATTGTGTTGTGATCAGCGGATTTGAAGGAGATGCGGTCATTTGCGCCGACCCGCTGGAAGGCACGGTGCGTTATGATCGGAACCGGATGGAACAGATGTATAAATTACTGTATGCACAGGCGGTATTGATCCGTTGAGTAGGATAAAGATCGTTTCGGTAAAAAAGGATGATCAAACAGCACGGATGAGAAACGGAAGGTTGCCGGTGATCATAAAACAACGTCGATAGGAGGACGCGTATGGCGCAAACATATGAATACGTGGCAATCTGCTTGTTTGGGCTGGAACGGCTGGTCGGAGAAGAAATCGAAGCGCTGGGGTATGAAAAAACAAATGTGATGGACGGCCGCGTCACGTTCCGCGCGGGGATCGATGCCATGGCGCGCGCCAATCTCTGGCTGCGATATGCAGAACGCGTTTATCTGAAAATGGGAGAATTTCCGGCCACCGATTTTACGCAATTGTTTGATGGAACAGAGGCGCTGCCCTGGGAGAATTGGATCGGGCGGGAAGACGGTTTTCCCGTCAAAGGAGATGCGCTGCGCTCACAACTGTTTTCCGTTCCGGATTGTCAACGCATTGTGAAAAAGGCGGTTGCACGCAGACTCGAGCGCGCATACGGACAGCGTTGGTTTGCCGAAACGGGCGTGAAATACCAAATTGTGTTCTTTTTGTTTCGAAACGTGGCGACATTGATGATCGATACATCCGGTGCGCCGCTGTATAAGCGGGGATATCGTACAGAGACGGGAGAGGCGCCGCTGCGTGAAACATTGGCGGCGGCCATGGCGCGGTTGTCTCGTCCGCGTGAAGAGGTGCTGTTGTGGGACCCGTTGTGCGGATCCGGTACGATTCCGATTGAGGCGGCATTGCTGATGACCAATACGGCGCCGGGGTTGCACCGCACATTTGCCTGCGAGTCGTTTGGGGCGGTTTCGCCCGCTGTATTTGTGCAGGCACGGGAAGAGGCAGCTGCAGCGGTGAAAAAAACATCGTTTGAAGCCTATGCTTCCGATATTGACCAAACGATGGTACACATAGCGCAGGAAAACATTGCGCGCGCAGGGATGGCGTCTTGTGTGCGTGCGTT